>Ga0099364_10000007_pt1 | contig 294841 bp, 280 predicted proteins | sample TergutTh196P3_FD_73070 | JGI IMG/M metagenome (GOLD analysis project Ga0099364, IMG submission 73070) | Microcerotermes parvus P3 segment gut microbial communities from Pointe-Noire, Republic of the Congo - Th196 P3 | ecosystem: Host-associated > Arthropoda: Insects > Digestive system > Gut ... | reverse complement strand
TCGCCACTGAATTTAAGGTACAACCTCACATCTTCGATATGAGGTCACACCTCCGCTTCGCTTCGTTATCCATTCGCTCTAAGCGACTAAAGTCGCAAGGCGAAGTGGTCTTGTCCAAGAAGCCTAAGTGCTATCTCCGCTTCGCTACGCTGTCCATTCGCTCTATCTCCGTTTCACTGCGCTGTCGATTGTCGCTACGGCACGAACGTGCCTAGTCGAAGTCGCAACTCGCTAAAGCGATAAGGCGAAATGGCAACCTTGAATTTCGTCCGACTGCCCTAGGGCGTTAGTGGTTTGCGATTCGACTTGTGGCTTTAGCCACTTAGCGAGAGTGGACAGCGTAGCGAAGCGGAGATAGTGCTGCTTCATCCCCTGCCTAAGAGGTAGGGGTGTTGCGATTGCGACTTTTGCTTTTGCTGCTTTAGCAGCTAAGCAAACGGACAGCGTAGCCCGAAGGGCGGAGATAGCACGCACTTACTTTGATAAAATTATTGATAAATTCATGCAGGTTTTTCACGTAGCTCAATTCAGGGCTACGTTTTTTTGATGAAATACGATATAATAGGGAGAGTACATAATGAATTATCCATAGGACAACTGGATTTCAATAGATAAATAACCTCTAAAAAATAGGAATTTCTCATGTTATTAAATTTGATTATTTTAATTGCACTAATTTGGGCATTTATGATTGGCTACTCACGTGGTCTGATTTTGCAAGCTATTTATAGCTTTGGAACAATTCTTTCAGCGATTATCGCAGCGAATAACTATAAAGGACTTGCCAAGCAGATTAGTATGTGGATTCCTTTTTCAAGCGCTACAGAAAACTCACATCTCTTGCTGTTTAGCAATGACTTGCTTTTTCATCTAGATGAAGCATTTTATGCGGGAGTAGCCTTTCTGATGATTTTTGTAGTGGTTTATGTCATCATCCGACTCATTGGACTTTTCCTACGCTTCACTATGAAACCACTAGGAAAAAACGGTAAGATTATTGCAGGAGTATTAGGCCTTTTGGCAACCTATTTTGGGTTGCAAATGTTGCTCATTATCCTGAGCTTAGTGCCGCTTGCAACGGTTCAGAGTCATATTGATGCAAGCTTTCTTGCTAGATTCATGGTATTACACACACCAATAACATCAGGTTTACTTCAAAATTTATTTATTGAAAATATTGTCCATATTAATCCACTTAGTTAAAAAATGAATAAAAAAATCTTAAAAATATTAGAATATGATAAAGTCAAATCACAATTTTTGAATGATTTGACAACTGCTCAAGGGAAAAAAGAACTGACAGAACTTCTCCCACTTACTGACCAAAATAAAATTCAGCTTCTTTTTGATGAACTTTCTGATTTCCGTGTTCTCACGCAAGAAAACGGACTTTTAAATCTGTCAAAAACAACAGATTTGACAGAAATTCTTAGACGATTAGAGCTTGATGGAGAACTTAACGGCAAGGAATTTGTCGAAATAAAAAAATTGGTTCAGCTTGGTGTCAATATTGTAAGATATTTTGATGCAGCTGAGAATGTAGAAATACCAACCCTACAACTCACTTTGGATAAAGTCGTTGATTTGTCAATACTGACAAAAAAACTAGAAATCTTTGATAATGCTGGAAGCCTTTATGATAATGCATCATCAGATTTACTCCGTATTCGAGATGCCATCAAGCGCTATCAGTCTGATATCCGCAAAATTATGCAAGAAATGCTGACAAAGAATTTGTCAGTGCTGACAGAAAATGTCATCACTATCCGTAATGATCGTCAGGTGCTTCCTGTCAAAGCAGAAAATAAAAACAAAATTCCAGGTGTTATTCATGATATGTCAGCGAGCGGGCAAACACTTTATATCGAGCCAAATGCTGTAGTAGCACTAAATAACAACCTCAATCAAAAACGCATCGAAGAAAAAAATGAAATTTCACGTCTCTACCGAGAATTGTCGAAAGAAGTTAAGCCTTATACTACAGCAATTCGTCAAAATGCTTGGTTAATCGGTCATATTGACCTCATTCGTGCAAAGTATCTTTATCTGACAAAACATAAAGCAACTATTCCAGCACTTACGGAAGAGAAAGATATCACGCTTTTTGAAGCGCGCCATCCTTTGATTGATTCTAGTACTGTTGTAGCAAATGATATAAAATTCTCCGCAGATTTGAATACAATTGTGATTACAGGACCGAATACAGGTGGTAAAACAATTACACTCAAGACTGTGGGGCTGCTTTCTGCATTAGCACAGTCTGGTTTGCCGATTTTAGCAGGTGAAGGAAGTCGTGTTCATCTTTTTGATGAAATCTTTGCAGACATTGGAGATGAACAATCTATTGAGCAAAGTTTATCAACATTTTCTAGTCACATGACAAATATTGTTCACATTCTTGAAAAAGCAGACGACAACAGTCTAGTATTATTTGATGAACTTGGTGCTGGTACTGACCCGAAAGAAGGAGCAGCGCTTGCGATTGCCATCTTAGAACAACTTCGTCGTGCAGAAATCAAAACGATAGCAAGTACACATTATCCTGAGCTGAAAGCCTATGGTGTGGAAACGGATAGTGTCATCAATGCTAGTATGGAGTTTGATATTGACAAGATGCAGCCTACTTATCATCTTCAACTTGGTGTTCCAGGGCGGTCAAATGCGTTAGAAATATCAAGACGATTGGGACTTTCTTCCGAAATTATCAAAGAAGCAAGTAGTCAGATTTCAGATGAAGAACATGATGTGAATCACATGATTCAAAGCCTCGAAGAAAAAACGCGAGAAGTCATTGAAAGTGCCAATCATATTAAAAAAGTGGAACGTGAAAATATTGCGCTTCATAGAGATTTAACGCGGGTCTACAATCAAATTAATCGTGAGCGTGAGATGGAGCTTGAAAAAGCTCATAAAGAAACTCAGGAGCTTGTGAAAAAGGCAAGTCATGAAGCTCAAGAGATTCTCAAAAACCTTAATGATAAAGCAACCCTCAAACCTCATGAAATCATTGCAGCAAGAGCGGATCTTGAAGCACTTGCTCCAACGATTGATTTTAGTCAAAACAAGGTGCTCAAAAAAGCTAAAGCCAAACGCGGTCTCAAACAAGGGGCTGAGGTCAACGTCATGAGTTTCGGACAAAGAGGAAAGCTCATTCGTCTTGAAAAAGATGGACGTTGGACTGTTCAAATGGGTTCAATTACAACAAAACTTGCAGAAAGTCAATTTGAAGTGATTGAAACAGAAGAACAAAAGCAAGCAAAAACTAAAAATATCACCAAAAAAGTAACGAGTAAAGTCAAAGCGCAGCTTGACCTACGTGGGTTGAGGTATGAAGAAGCAGAGCTTGAGTTGGATAGCTACATTGACCAAGCACTGCTTGCAAACTTGATTCAGATTACGATTGTTCACGGAATTGGTACAGGGGTAATCAGAGAAATGGTACAGAAAAAACTTCAGAAAAATCGTCATATTAAATCATACGAATATGCGCCGATTAACGCTGGTGGGTCAGGGGCAACAATTGCAATATTGAAGTGAATATTGCATTGTAAAATAATAAGCACTTATTTTCAGAGAAAATTTTGCTCACTATATTTTATCAAAGTAAATGCGTGCTATCTCCGCTTCGCTGCGCTGTCCACACCATGGGTACCCATGCTCGCTACGGTGCTGAAGTACCGATTGCAAGTCGAGCCGCAATTTTGGAGTCGGAGCATCCAAGATTCTCTGCTGGCACATCTTTTTGAATGAAATTACTCCATTTCATTCAATTTCTCTAACTTTCTGGACAAAATGATAGAAGTAATTTTTAGGAGAATAGGTTATAAGCATATTATTTTGCCAATTGTCTGAATTTTGATATAATAATATTAAAGAAAGATAAAGGTAATTTATCTTTTGAAGGAACTAGATTTTCAAGGAAAGTGAACGTGAAAGCTAGTCAATAAGTTAACACAAGGGATGATGTCGGGGGGCGACATTGGTGTTAGCTGTATTGTTTCCACTTCTACCTCGAATTTGGAGAATGGTTCGTTGGTGGACTATATCAGCATGGTGTTGCTCTGGGTATGATATTGCAGGCAATTCCAATTCATTGAGGGTTGTATAACGAATAAGCTATATAGGAGAGTGGTTAGCGAACAAGCGTGAACCTATTCCAAAGGTAAATCGAGTAAGATTTGCCCAACCTTAGCTCCTCTCTCTTCAATATTGCAGAGAAGAGATGGGTGTATCGTCTACAGAGAAGTGTCGAAAGGATGTATTTAAGTGTAGATGGTAGAAAATCTAGAACCATGTGCCTGCCTTTATAAAGGCAGGTTTTTCAGTGTAAAAAAGTCAGTTTCCTTGAAATATGAGCTAAAATACACTAGAATAGATGTATTGGGATAAGTTGACATTATACTTGGAATTCAGATTTTATGCCAGTTCTATTTTAAAATCCGGTAGATGTACCGCAGATGCCCATTCGTTCTGTATTGCTGAGATGATTGGTAACTGTAATCTTTTGGCCTCTATCTCTAGGTCACTAAGAGGCAACGCCAAATGGCAATCAAACGGACAGCGAAGTAGTGTTAGTGTGAAACGGACGTAGACCGTTCGGAGAACGGCGCACGAAGTAACGTGGCATGGCAGTGTTTTTGCTCTGGAGTTGCGTAGCAAAGTCAATCCATCGTAACGGGGTTAGCTGTAGTTTCTCATGCATAGATTCTGAGGTGCCATACACCCAAAAATTTCCAAATAAATTGAGGGAAGAATTAGAACTTGAAATAATTCTTTCATACACTGAGTATTACAGGAGAAAAAATGGAATACAATATTACAGATGCAACATTTGAAGAAGAAACAAAAGAAGGACTTGTTTTAATTGACTTTTGGGCGACTTGGTGTGGTCCATGTCGTATGCAAGCGCCAATTTTGGAACAACTTTCTGAAGAACTTGATGAATCAGAACTCAAAATTTGCAAGATGGATGTTGATGAAAATCCAGCAACAGCCCAAGGATTTGGTATCATGTCTATCCCAACTTTGATGTTCAAAAAAGATGGTGAAGAAGTGAAACGTATCGTTGGTGTGCAAAGTAAAGCACAACTTAAATCGGTAATCGCTGAATTATCATAAGTAGAGTGAGGCGAGTGAAAGCTCGCTTTTTCTATTGTGATTTTTCATATTTTATAGTAAAATAATTCTATGTCAAAGAAAAAAGATACAGAACTTGAAGTTATTGATACTGCGACTGGTGCCGTAGTTAATCTTGGTAAGAAAACCATTGCTGAAATTAAAGAAGAGTTTGGGACATTTGTGGTGATAATGTCAGGTAAGGAAATTGCCGTTGTTCGAACATTTGAAGATGCTCTTGAGGAAGCAATTAAGGCTTATAATTTATCAATCTAAGCAGGAAAGTTATTAATTTCATGCTTTTTTTTCGATTTTTTCAACAAAAACGAAAATGTTGTAGCTTGAATTTTGACTTGATTTTTGATAGAATAATTTTTGTTGTAAAACGGTGATTCATTTGGTGCAGTTTGATTTCATGACGTAAAAGTAGATACCATGTCAATTGTCACTAGTCGTTTCCTCTATCGCTTTGTCTCTATATAATGAGTGCCTTTGGTATAATATCTTTGAGGGGATTAAAGGGAAATGAGTATAAATATTGGGGTATAGCCAAGCGGTAAGGCAAGGGACTTTGACTCCCTCATGCGTTGGTTCGAATCCAGCTACCCCAGTTCTTGAAGGAAACATTGGTTTCCTTTTTTTGTTTTTACTAAAATATGCTAGAATAGAACCAAGAGAATAATGATAAAGGAAGGAGAGAATCATGAGAAAGACTAAAATTGTAGTTCCCTTAATAATAGAAAATGTTTCAGACTTTGAGGCTATTTCTGTAAGTGATTATGTCTCTGCTGATGTTGTTGAATGGCGAGCAGATTTTTTATCAGTTGATGATATTCTAATATTAGCACCCAAAGTCTTTGAGAAGTTTAAGAATAATAAGATTTTATTTACAATAAGAACAACATCAGAAGGTGGAAATTTAAAAATTTCTGATAAAAAGTACATTCAGATTTTAGAAGAAATACTGAATTTTGACCCTGACTACATTGATATTGAGTATTTTAGTCATGGACGGGCATTGTCAGCACTGACAGATTTTCGTCAGAAGATTGTCTTGTCTTATCATAACTTTGATGAGATACCTACCGATTTGACCACGCGACTGATTAAGATGCATGGTGAGAAAACAGCATTCGTGAAAGCCGCAGTTATGCCAGAACATGAATGTGATGTTCTAGATTTATTACAGATTACACGAGATTTGACATTAGAGTATGGTGAGAATTTTATCACAATGGCTATGGGAGATTTGGGCAGAATTTCGAGAATTTCTGGATATTTGACGGGCTCATGCTGGACTTTTGCAAGTCTTGAAAAGGCGAGTGCACCTGGACAGATAAGACTTGCTGAAGCTGAAAAAATATTAAATCTTTTGGAAGAAAATCTTTTCTAATTTAGCAAGTATGTGCTATCTCCGCTCCGCTGGGTTACGCTTTCGATCTAGTGCTCTGGGATATTAGGGACAGGGGATTTCGTATCTTTGAAGTAATCACTTCAACTGAGTAGGAAACTACTCTTTTTTTTGTGTTTCAAACTACAATTAATTTTCAATGGTTTCACATTGTTCGGATTTTACAAACAATTTTTTAGTTCTGTCAGTGCTGACAGAAAGACGGAACTATTTTGTCAGTGAAAAATGATATAATTAATATTGAAATGATATAAAATCCTGTTGGATTTTGAAACTATACTAGGCCGTTAATGAGCAAGCTCAATTTATTAGTAGTGCTACAATTACTATGATTCTTGTTCTTGCAGGTTTTACCTGTGTGCGAACATTGATAGTATGGAGCTGGTGCATTTTTGGCAACAAAACAGGTGTAAATTATTGTGTTTTTTACAATGGTTTGGCTACAGTATAAAAAGATAAATTAGGAGCGAAAAGTGGTTATTAGTCGTTATTCACGTCCAGAAATGGCGAATATTTGGTCAGAAGAAAACAAGTACAAAGCATGGCTTGAGGTTGAAATCCTTGCGGATGAAGCTTGGGCAGAACTAGGTGAAATTCCTCATGAAGATGTTAAGAAAATTCGAGAAAATGCGACTTTTAATATTGAGCGTATTCTTGAAATTGAGCAAGAAACGCGTCATGATGTGGTTGCTTTTACGCGCGCGGTTTCTGAAAGTCTTGGAGAAGAACGTAAATGGGTTCATTATGGTCTAACTTCAACTGACGTTGTGGATACGGCTTACGGCTATCTTTATAAACAGGCAAATGATATTCTTCGCCGTGATTTAGCGAATTTTGCTGAGATTGTGAGGGATAAAGCCTTAGAGCATAAATACACCGTCATGATGGGACGGACACATGGTGTTCACGCAGAGCCAACAACTTTTGGGCTTAAGCTTGCGACTTGGTACAGCGAAATGAAGCGCAATATTGAGCGATTTGAGCACGCTGCCGCAGGAGTTGAAGCAGGTAAAATTTCAGGTGCGGTAGGAACTTTTGCGAATATTCCTCCTTTTGTTGAAGCTTATGTTTGTGAAAAATTGGGGACGCGTCCACAAGAGATTTCGACTCAAGTCTTGCCTCGGGATTTGCACGCTGAGTATTTTCAGACTTTGGCTCTGATTTCGACTTCTATTGAGCGGATGGCGACCGAGATTCGCGGTCTGCAAAAGTCTGAACAGCGTGAAGTTGAAGAATTTTTTGCTAAAGGGCAAAAAGGTTCATCAGCGATGCCTCACAAACGTAATCCGATTGGTTCTGAAAATATGACAGGACTTGCGCGCGTGATTCGTGGTCATGCTTTGACTGCGCTTGAAAATGTAAGCCTCTGGCACGAACGTGATATTAGCCATTCATCAGCGGAGCGGATTATTGCGCCAGATACAACGGAGTTGCTTGATTATCAGCTCAATCGTTTTGGAAATATTGTGAAGAATTTGACTGTTTTCCCTGAAAATATGAAACGCAATATGGATGCAACTTTTGGCTTAATTTATAGTCAGCACGTGATGTTGCTCCTGATTGAAAAGGGGATGACACGCGAAACTGCTTATGACCTCGTGCAACCACTGACTGCTAAAGCTTGGGATGAACAAATCATGTTCCGTCCATTAGTTGAAGAAAATTCACAAGTTCGTGAATTTTTAACAGATGAAGATATTGATGCTGCTTTTGATTACAATTATCATCTTAAACGTGTGGATGAAATTTTTGACCGTGTTTTTGATTAATAATAACCTGTCAGTATACTGACAGGTTTTTTGTCATTAAAATATAACATAAAAAAGATTGACAAATCAAATGAAAACGCGTACAATTAAAATCATAAATATGAGAACGTTCCCATAAACATGGAACAGCAAATTTGAACGTTAGAAGTTTGAAAATTTGTAATCTAATTATATCTTGGGGGAGCTCATGGTTACGATAAAACAAGTTGCGAAAGAAGCTGGTGTATCAAAATCCACGGTATCGCGTTATATCGCACAAAATGGTTATATCAGCAATGAAGCACAGAAAAAAGTTGAGCAGGCAATTAAGAAATTAAATTTTATTCCTAATCTTTCAGCTCAATCCTTGAAAACTAAGAAAAATCAGTTGGTGGGATTACTTTTACCTGATATTTCTAATCCTTTTTTTCCAATGCTGGCAAAGGGTGTGGAGGAATTTTTAAAGGATAAAGGTTATCGAGTGATGTTGGGAAACATTGGTGAGGATAATCAACTGGAGCAGGATTATCTCAAAGTGTTGATTCAGAGTAATGCGGCTGGGGTGATTACAACACATGATTTTAAAGAAGAGTTTCCTGAATTAGATTTCCCAGCCGTTATTGTTGACCGTGTAGGACATAAGAGTGACTTTGGAGTTTTCTCGGATAATGAGTCAGGGGGAGAAATTGCTGCAAAAGTTGTGGTTGATGCTGGAAGCAAAAAAGTCGCCGTAGTAAGTGGCCCAGTCACCGCGGCTAATATCAATAATCGTTTCAAAGCAAGTGTGTCTTACCTGAAAAAAGCCAAAGTAGAGTTCCAGAAATTTTATAGTAAGAGCTATGATTTTGATACCATTCAAGAAGAAGCAAAAGAAGTTTTTGCCTTGGAGAATGATTTTGATGCAATCATTGCTCCTTCTGATATTCATGCTATGGCATATATGCATGAAATTCATCGCTTGGGCAAAAAAATTCCAGAGGAGATTCAGATTATTGGCTATGATGATATACAGATGAGTCAGTTTATCTATCCTGCTTTATCCACGATTCATCAATCGGCTTATGAAATGGGGCTTGAAGCAGCACAATTAATTTATAAAATGGCAAATGATTTGCCAATAGAAAAAAAGAGAATTGAACTTCCTGTTCATTATGTTGAAAGAGATACGATAAGAAAGAGGAAATAAATGGGTAAAATAACAGTAGTTGGAAGTATTGCTATGGATTTGGTAACGCGCACTCTGCGTATTCCTGAAGCTGGTGAAACAGTTTTTGGTCAAGAGTTTTCGATGGTTCCAGGAGGGAAAGGAGCCAATCAGGCAATTGCAATGGCAAGGTTGACACCTCACGAGGTTGATATGATTGGAGCAATAGGTACTGACGCATTTGGTCAGAGTATTTCAGAAAATTTTGAGAAAAATGCTGTTCTTTTTAAGAATGTGGGAACGATACCACAAACAACAGGAATTGCTCAAATTACACTTTTTGACGAGGATAACCGCATCATCATCATTCCCGGTGCCAATGATTCTGTCAGTACTGACAGCCTAAAAGAAAGCTGGGAAATAATCAAAAATAGTGAATTAGTTGTCTTACAAAACGAAATTCCACACGCGACCAATCTTGCTATCGCTAAATTTTGTAGAGAAAATGGCGTAAAAGTACTCTACAATCCAGCACCTGCTCGTCCAACAGACCTTGAAATGATTGATTTTGTGGACTACATCACACCAAACGAGCATGAATGTAAAGCGCTTTTCCCTGATGACAGTCTTTCGTCAGTGCTGGCAAAATATCCCAACAAGCTGATTGTGACTTTGGGTGTGGCCGGTGTGACTTTCCATGACGGACAAGAAATCCAACTCATTCCAGCCATAAAGGCGAAAGTTGTTGATACGACTGGCGCTGGTGATACTTTCAATGGAGCCTTTGGATTTGCACTGACAGAAAATTTGTCAGTAACTGACAGTGTTAAATTTGCTGTCATTGCTTCACATCTGTCCGTCCAAAAGTTTGGTGCCCAAGGTGGTATGCCAACATTAAAAGCTATAAAGGAACATAAAAATTATGAAAAAAAATGGAATATTAAATAGCGAACTTGCTAAAATCGTTGATGATTTGGGACATACGGATCAAGTTTGTATTGGAGATTTGGGTCTGCCTGTGCCAAAGAATATCAAAAAAATTGACCTTGCGCTCAAGCATGGAACCCCCAGTTTTCAGGAAGTTTTAGATATTTATCTAGAAAATGTATTGGTTGAAAAAGTATTTTTAGCCGAGGAAATCAAAGAAAATAATCCTGATCAGCTGGCTAGCATTACTGACAAACTTTCGTCAGAAGTTGAAATTATTTTTGTCAGTCATGAAGAACTTAAATCCATGAATACCAATGTAAAAGCAGTGGTCAGAACAGGCGAAGATACACCGTATTCAAACATTATTTTACAATCGGGGGTGACACTTTGAAAATCGAGATGAGTAATATTTCCAAGTCATTTGGCACAAACAAAGTATTGGAAGCCATTGATTTGACGATTAATTCGGCAGAAGTTCATGCACTGATGGGGGAAAATGGTGCAGGAAAATCTACTTTGATGAACATTTTAACAGGACTTTTTCCTGCAAGTGGTGGCAATATTACGATTGATGGACAGTCAAAACTATTCACTAATCCGCAAGAAGCCGAGCAGTTTGGCATCAGCTTCATTCATCAAGAAATGAACACATGGAAAGACATGACGGTTTTAGAAAATCTGTTTTTAGGACGTGAAATAAAAGGAAAGTTTGGACTTTTAGACAATAAAACCATGCGTAAAAAAGCGAGTTCTGCTTTTGAGCAACTGGGTGTAAGTATTAATTTAGATGCAGAAATCGGTGGCTTATCCGTTGGACAGCAACAAATGGTTGAAATCGCCAAAAGCTTTCTATCAGACTTGAAAATATTAATCATGGACGAACCCACAGCCGCACTGACAGAACGTGAAACAGAACGTTTATTTTCTGTCATTGATGGATTGAAACAAAGAGGAGTTGGAATTGTTTATATTTCGCACCGTATGGAAGAAATATTCAAAATCACAGACTGTGTCACTGTCATGCGTGATGGATTCGTCATTGACACTAAAAAAACGGTAGAAACCAATGTTGACGAACTTGTTCGCAAGATGGTCGGACGTGAAATTACAGACTATTATCCAGAGAAAACAGCAGAAATTCGCGAACTTGTCTTTGAAGCAGAACATCTCTCAGGCGAAAAATTCACAGATATTTCTTTTTCAGTAAAATCAGGTGAAATCTTAGGTTTCGCAGGACTGATGGGTGCTGGACGCACTGAAGTCATGCGTGCAATCTTTGGTATTGACCCTCTAAAATCAGGCATAATCAGAGTTAATGGTAAAAAATTGAAAATCAAAACTCCAGCTCAAGCGATTCAATCAGGCATTGGATTTTTAACAGAAGACCGAAAGGAAGAAGGGTTAGTTCTAGATTTTAGCATTAAAGACAATATCACTTTGCCAAGCACCAAAGATTTTGTTCATCGAGGTCTATTTGATGACAAAACAGCTACAACTTTCGTAAAAACGCTCTCTGAACGACTCAAAGTAAAAGCAACAGATGAGGAACAGTCAGTCGCTAGTCTCTCAGGTGGAAATCAACAAAAAGTTGTCCTCGCTAAATGGATTGGAATTGCACCAAAAGTACTCATCTTAGATGAGCCAACACGTGGTGTCGATGTCGGTGCCAAAAGAGAAATTTACCAACTAATGAATGAACTAGCCGAACGTGGTGTGCCAATTATTATGGTATCAAGTGATTTACCTGAAGTCCTTGGAGTTTCTGACCGTATCGTCGTCATGCACGAGGGTAAAATATCAGGTATTTTAACTAAAGAAGAAGCGACGCAAGAAAAAATCATGCAGTTTGCCACAGGAGGAAAATAAGTGAAAGCCTTATCGAAAAAATTCAGTTCTTTAACCACCCTACTTGCCCTGGTTATCTTGATGATTGTCATCACCATTATCAATCCAAATTTTTTGACAACAAATAATCTGTTAAACTTGCTCTTGCAAGTTACTGCCAATGGTTTTATTGCTTTTGGGATGACCTTTGTCATCTTAACTTCAGGCATCGACCTTTCAGTCGGAGCTATTTTAGCACTTTCAAGTGCAGTTTCAGCAGGATTTATCGCTCAAGGAATGCCGATTCCGTTGGCAGTACTTTGTGCAATATTAATTGGTGCATTTCTCGGAGCTGTCAACGGTGCCTTGGTTGCCTACGGAAAATTAGCACCATTCATTGTAACTTTAGCGACTCAGATGGTTTATCGTGGAGCAACGCTCGTTTTTACTAATGGGAACCCGATCACTAAACATTTGGATAGCTATTTCCTTGCTTATATCGGTCAAGGATATCTTCTTGGTATTCCATTTCCAGTCATTCTAATGATTCTTGTTTTCATCATTCTCTGGATTGTCCTACATAAGACAGCCTTTGGTAAGTCAGTTTATGCCCTTGGTGGAAATGAAAAAGCTGCTTATATCTCAGGAGTTAAACTTAATAAAGTTAAAATTGCTATCTATACTTTATCTGGTGCGATGTCAGCAATTTCTGGACTGATTATTACCTCACGTCTATCTTCTGCGACACCACAAGCAGGATCAGGCTATGAAATGTATGCAATCGCGGCTGTTGTCCTTGGTGGAACATCATTGATGGGTGGTAAAGGACGGATGTTTGGAACAATGATTGGTGTTTTAATCATAGGCGTACTAAATAATGGACTAAATATCATCGGTGTTTCAGCATTCTGGCAACAAGTAATTCAAGGAATTGTTATCCTGATTGCTGTTTTGATTGATGTGATTCGTAGCAAAAGGAGCAAATAGGAGAATTTAAAGATGAATTTGATGAAGAAAATAACCTTAGCTGTACTAGCAACCTTTGCAGTATCAATTTTAGCAGCCTGTAGCCTTTATACCGGAATTCCTGGTCGAGATGGTGGGCAAGAAATGAGTCAAGTGACTCATAAAAAACCAGATGAGTTGAAAATCGGTGTTTCGATTTCTACGACTAATAATCCCTACTTTGTTTCGATGGACAATGCTATTCAGGCAATGGCAAAGAAGAATAATACAAAAATCACAGTGTCAGATGCGCAAAATGATTCAGCAACACAGTTGAATGATATTCAAAACTTTATTAGTCAAAATGTAGATGCGATTTTGATTAATCCTGTGGATTCTGACGCTATTGTACCAGCAATCAATGCAGCGAACAATGCTCATATTCCTGTTATTGCAATGGACCGTGGTTCCAATGGTGGAACTGTATTGGCAACGGTTGCTTCAGACAATGTTGCAGCTGGTAAGATGGCAGCTGAGGCAGTAAAAAATCTTGTTGGTGCTCATGCTAAAGTGCTAGAACTTTCTGGCACACCAGGAGCTTCATCAACCATTGACCGTGGAAAAGGTTTCAACGATGAAGCAAAATTACTTGGATTGACTATACTTTCAAGCCAATCTGCAAACTTTGATCGTACAACAGCGTTGAATACAACACAAAATATGCTTCAATCTCATAAAGATGTTCAAGCCATCTTTGCACAGAACGATGAAATGGCACTTGGTGCGGCAAAAGCTGTGCAAGCGACAGGACAAAAAATCGCAATTTTTGGGATTGATGGCGAAGCTGAAACTCACGATGCAATCAAGGCGGGAACAGTGACAGGAACAGTAGCTCAAGCTCCAGCGAAAATAGGAGAAATGGCACTACAAGCTGCGTATGATTACTATCAAGGAAAAGAAGTGTCTAAAACCATTAATTCACCAATCTATCTTGTTACAAAAGATAATGTAGGTGAGCATAACTGGTGAGAGGTAAAACTTCATTTGAAATGAGTTTCCATAGCTAATCTGTTGCAAAAACCAACAAAGGATTGACAGTGCTTCGCAACTTCATAGTGAAAAAAGGTGCTATGGCACGCACTCTGTGCATCGTTCTTCAGAGCGCTCTTTTACTCCGCTGTCCGCTAAAGCGACTGATAAAAAGGCGTTGTCACTCGCCATTTGTCTTGTCGCTTCAGCAAATTGCGAGTTGAACTTGCCACTTTATAGGATAGCCGTTGGCGCTAAAGCAGCAACGGATATGCTAGTTGTTTCACCTAGTGGGTTGCCACTGCGACTAGGTGCTTTGACTTTTGCTCTTGCTGCTTTAGCAGCTAGCTTCGCATGACCATAGGACATTTGTCCGTTTGCTTAGGGGCTAAAGCCCCAAGAGCAAAAGGCATTGGCTGTAAGGCACTAAAGTACCGATGAACATTTGTCCTCTATCTCTAGGTCACTAAAGTGACAAGAATAGAGGCAACGTCAAATGGCAATCAAACGGACAGCGGAGCAAAGTGGAGATAGAACGAATGGACACCTGTGGTATAAAATTCTGTCGGATTTTAAAGTGGAATTAGTATAAATCTGACTAATAAGATAAAAAAGCTCTGTCACTAGGTTAGACAGGGCTTTTTATTCTGGAAGATTGTCAAAATATTCAGGGAAGCTAGTCAGTACGGTCATTTCTTCCTCAAACATCAAGTGTAAGTGTTTTGCTACAGCAGCATCTGCGCGCTCTGGATCGTGGTTTTCTACAGCATCTAGGATTTCCTTATGTTGCTCAATCAGCGTATTCCAAGGGAGTTCAGAGATAGCCAAACGAAGCCAGCGAAAACGATTGAACTGGGTGTTGATGGTCTGAAGCCAATCCCAGACTTGTGCATGATTGGTTGTGAGATAAAAAGTTTTGTGAAATTCTTCGTCAGCTTCAAAAAATTTATTGTATTCACCATTGGCAGCATATTTTTCCTGCAGTGCTATCGCATCTCGTGCCTGTGATAAAAGAAGGTTATCTTCGGTATTGGCAGCTTCATAAACGATTTTACGTTCCAAATTTTCTCGAATGAAGCGCGCATTAATCGCGGCATCTAAATCAATCTTGGTGACAAAAGTGCCAGATTGAGGAATAGTATAAATAAGACCATCACGGCGTAGGCGCAATAAAGCCTCACGAACAGGCGTGCGTCCAAGCTGCAAATCCTTTTCAATACTCTTTTGTGAAATTTTTTGTCCAGGAATATACTCATTTCGTAGAATTTTACCAATAATTCGCTTATAAGCCTGACTCTGTAGATTAAAATTCGATTCGTTCATTCTGTAATTATAGAGCAGTGGTTTCGCAAAGTCAAATAAAAATAAATAAGGAGAAAAAAATAATTTATTTTATCTAATTAGGGTTGACAACGTTTTCTAAAAGTAATATACTAGTTTTCGTAAACGGAAAACTGATATATCAATTTTAGGAGTAAAGCATTTTAAGATATATAAGTATTCTAGAACATGGAGCGTCAAGCTCACATCTTGAAAAGGAGAAAATCATGGTAAAGTTGGTTGATTCTTACTTGGAGAAGGCAGAGGAGTTTAAAAATGCTAATATTCAAGTTCCTTTATTTGACCAGGAGAAGATTGCCGAGCGTGCGGCAGAAAATCCCACATGGGTTCATTTTGGCGGAGGAAATCTTTTTCGCTGTTTCCACGCAGTTGTTGCGCAGGATTTGTTGAACAAAGGTGAAATGACCGCAGGAGTCATTGTAGCAGAAACCTATGATGATGAAGTGATTGAAAAAATGTATCACGCTTATGATAATCGGTTTTTGTCAGTCACGATGAAGGCAGATGGCAGTTTTGACAAAGAACTGATTGCGGCAGTTGCGGATAGCTTTTATTTTAATGCTGAAAATATTGAGGGCTGGGCAGCGCTGACAAGAATTTTTGAGAATCCGTCCTTGCAGTTTACGACGTTTTCAATTACAGAAAAGGGTTATTCGCTTCGTGATTCTCAGGGAAATCTGACGGCACTTGCGCTCGCGGATATTCAAGGGGCTGGCAAACCTTTGACTAACATGGGTGCAATCACTTACCTGCTTTATGCACGTTATAAGGCTGGAAAATTTCCTATTGCGATGGTCAGTACTGACAATTTTTCTGAAAATGGTCAAAAGTTGCAAGAAGCAGTGCTGACCATTGCGCGAGGCTGGGTGGAAAATGAAATTGTGGAGCAAGGTTTTTATGATTATCTGATCAATCCACAAAAAGTGAGTTTTCCTTGGTCAATGATTGACCGAATCACGCCCAATCCGTCTGACACAGTTGGTCAGTTGCTCGCTAGCTCTGGTTTTGAAGATACAGAAATCTTGCATACGGCAAAACACACGAATATCGCGCCTTTTGGCAATACTGAGGAAGTGCATTATCTGGTCATTGAGGACAGTTTCCCGAATGGGCGCCCTGCGCTTGAAAAAGCTGGTGTCATCATGACTGACCGTGCCACTGTCAATGACGCGGATCAGATGAAAGTGACAGCTTGTCTTAATCCACTGCATACGGCGCTTGCGGTGTTTGGCTGTTTGCTGGATTATCATTCGATTGCAGACGAAGTGGCAAATCCTGATTTGCTCGCTTTGATTAAAAATCTAGGTTATGGAGAAGCTTTACCAGTGGTAAAAAATCCGAAAATTATTGATCCGCGCGATTTTATTGACCAGCTTTTGACAAAACGCCTGCCGAATAAAAATATTCCGGACACACCACAGCGGATTGCAGCAGATACTTCGCAAAAAATCCCTGTGCGCTATGGTGTGACGATTGGGCATTATATTGAAAATCCACGTTTTTCGGTCAAAGAATTAGAGTTCATTCCGCTCGTTATCGCGGCTTGGTGTCGCTATCTGACAGGCGTAAATGATGATTTAGCAAAATTTACACCAAGTCCAGATCCATTACTTGACGAATTACAGACTGACTTAGCTACTGTCAAATTTGACGGTAGCACAGAAAATGTGTCAGAACTCTTGAAACCGATTTTGAGCAATAAATCTATCTTTCCACAAGAAATGTACGCCACAGGATTGGCTGGAAAAATCGAAACTTACTTCGCGCAAATGCTGACAGGAAAAGGCGCAGTGCTTGCGACCTTGCAAAAAGCGCTGACAAGTCATGGAAAGGACGACTAAAAAATGAAAATGACAATGCGCTGGTTTGGGCATGATGCTGACAAGGTCAAGCTTGCTGACATCGCCCAAGTACCAGGAGTGACAGGTGTGGTGGGGATGATTATGGATATTCCTGCAGGCGAGATTTGGCCAAAAGCGCGAATTAAAGCACTTAAAGAAGAAATCGAAGCGGCAGGACTTGAGCTTAAAGTCATCGAGTCGGTGAATATCCATGATGACATCAAGATTGGTCTGCCGACGCGCGACCGCTACATCGAAAATTACAAGACAACCATCAGAAACCTTGCTGAGTTTGGGATTGAGGTTATCTGCTACAACTTCATGCCCGTCTTTGACTGGCTCAAGTCGGATTTGGATTACCGATTGGCTGATGGCTCGCAGACGATGGCTTTCATTGCAAATGATATTCCTGCTGAGCCGCAGGAAATCATTGACCGCGTGCAAGCCGCTGATGGCGGATTTTCACTCCCTGGCTGGGAGCCTGAACGGCTGTCAGAAGTCAAAAAATTACTGACCGCCTACAAAAATGTTGACGAAGCAAAATTGCGTGAAAACTTTGCTTATTTCCTGAAAGCCATCATACCGACTTGTGAAGAAGTTGGCATCAAAATGGCAGTTCACCCTGATGACCCACCTTACAGTATGTTTGGTCTGCCTCGTGTCGTGAAAAATCGTGATGATTTGGACTGGATTTGTAATGTTGTTGATAGCCCGTCAAATGCGATTACGCTTTGCACAGGCTCAATCGCTGAAGACCCAGCAAATGACGTTTATGCCATCATGGCAGAATTTGTCAAACGTGACCGTATTCCATTTGCTCACGTACGCAATATCAAATTTTTGCCAAGTGGCGAAAAAGACTTCTACGAAGCACCGCACAAGTCTGAATATGGCTCGCTTGACATGTATAAAATCCTCAAAGCCATGTATGACAACGGTTTTGACGGCTATATCCGTCCTGACCACGGACGTATGATTTGGGGTGAAACAGGACGCCCTGGCTATGGTCTCTACGACCGCGCACTCGGCGCCAGCTATCTTAATGGACTTTGGGAAGCCATTGAGAAAAATGATTCGACGATTTGATTTCTGTCAGTACTGACAGAAATCAATTGCTGACAAAAAATACTGTCAGTAAGAATAAAATGTTAAATCAGATTTATTCGTGCTGAAAAAGACTCAAAAAATGCAATAACAAGAAACATTAGCGGGGAAATTCTCCGCTAAACTTACAGCGCTAGAGTAAGCGCTTCACAAAGTTCACAAATTAACAAGATGTACCGAATTTCAGCCTTTTAGATTAGCTCATCAAGCTATGAAGGAAGTTCGGTTATAAAGTAGCATCAGTTTACAGATTTATAGGAGAATCTAAACAAAATGGTAGAAAAAAAGAAAAGCTCTTGGGTTTACACCCCAAAAGAAATTAATACGGCGCGAGGTTTGCGTTATGGCTTGACTGACCTAATGGGTGGGGGTTGGAATAACATTGTTTCAGGTGTTATTTTCGTCTTTGTCCTCTCACAAGGTATTAGTCCACTATTTACCGGCGCGGTGCTTGGGATTGGGCGAATTGTTGATGCCATCTGGTCATTATTTTTTGGGGCAATCACGGACAGATTTTATCGGACGCGACTTGGTAAACGTTTTGGGAGACGACATTTTTGGATTGCGGTCGGTGGTGTCCTCTTTGCAATCTTGTTTCCTATGTTTTGGATTTCAACGACAAGCTGGCAATATTATCTATGGGTTTATGTCGCCATTGAAGTTGCTATTTCCATGATTTTAATTCCTTGGGAAACATTACCTACGGAAATGACGCCAGATTATAAAAAGCGTACGACTTTGTCGGGAAATCGGATGTTTATCTCAGCGACTGGAACAGCGATTGTCTTCTTTACGCTGGCAGTTTTGAAATCTTTCAACAATCCAAACGCTTATCTCTACACTGGGATTACATGGACAATTATTTTCGTGATTGCGATTTTTACCTCTTGGCGCTCGACTTGGGAACGTCCGTTGACACCAGAATTTTTGGCAGAACTTGATGCACAACCTCGATTAGGTTTTGGTGGTTTCCTCAAGAAGACGGTCACAGACTACTTTGGTACCTTTAAAAACAAATCTTTCCGCAAACACCTCTTGGTTTATTTGTTGAGTTTTACGGGTAAGGACTTTTATTCTACATTGTTGCCAACTTTCATCGTGGTTGGGATTTCAGGGATGTCGGCTAATTCACCTTGGATTCTTCAAGCTTTGTCTGCATTTGGGATTCTCTCGACGATTGCAGCGGTCAAAATCATGGTCTCTCATGGACCGAAATACCTGTTCACACTGAGCTATGTTTCCATTATTATTGCCATGATTGGTTATTTCATCGTCTATATGACGGGTGTGAGCGATCCGATGTGGATGCTGATTATCGTTTCTATCCTTTATCAACTTGGGCGTGGGATTTTGGAGTTCACACCTTGGAATGTCTTTCCTTTTATTCCTGACGTGGATCGGATTTACACACACGGTGATAAGGCAGGCGTCTATGCGTCCGTCATGACTTTCTTCCGTAAATCAACGGGTGCGCTTGCGACTTATGTTGCATGTTGGCTGCTTGAAGCGATTGGATTTGATTCAGCAACAATGACGACACATGCTAATACACCACTGGGTATCCAGCACGGAATTATGCTGATTTTCATTGTTGTACCGATTGTACTTATCGCTTTGGCTTTGATTGCTGCACGTACTTTTAAGCTCAACCGTGAAAATCACGATGTCTTGAAATCAGAGCTGAAGCGTTTAGAAGATGGCGGCTCAAAAGCTGATGTTACACCAAAAGCGCGTGAAGTGGTTGAAATGTTGACAGGTCACCCTTATGATGAATGTTGGCCTGACGAAGCTGATATTTGATGCTGACAGAACTCTGTCAGTGCTGACGAAATTCTCGTCATAGGAGTTCAGGCATATCAAACAGTATCAGTAACTTTTGAAGGAATAAAACAATGTTGACACTAAAAAATACAAAATTGACCGTTAAAATCAATCCAAAAGGAGCAGAATTAACTCACATTATTGATAATAAAACAGGTCAGGATTTTATCTGGAATGGCGAAGAATGGGCTAAACACGCGCCTATTCTATTTCCAGCAATCGGTCGTTCCACAGAAGATGAATATCTCTTAGATGGCAAGCTTTACCCGATGCAACAGCACGGCTTTGCGACAGATTATGATTTTGAACTTCTTGAGCAAAGGACTGATTTTATTAAGCTTTTACTCAAAGATAATCCTGAAACTTATCAGTCATTTCCTTTTCACTTTGAATTTATCGTCATTTATAAACTAGAAGACAATGCCTTAAATCTGACATTTGAGGTGAAAAATCTGACAGAAAAATCAATGTCATTTGCATTGGGATTTCACCCTGCTTTTAACTTACCAGGAAAATTTGAAGATTATCAGATTCGATTTGCGACGAATGACAAAGTGCTCAAAACTTTTGACATTGTCAAAAATCCATTTCCTTATCGTTCGGGAAAACTGACAACTTTTGCTCAGTCTGTCAGTGAATTTTCCCTTGATCGTCAGATGTTTGCTGCTGGCTTGGTCATTTTTGACAATAAAATCAATCAGATAAAGCTTTCGTCAGTGCTGACAGACTACGCGGTCAGTCTGGAAATGAGTGATTTTCCCTACCTTTGTCTGTGGACAAAAGAAGACATGACGCTTCCTTATCTGTGCATTGAACCCTTCAGCGGCCTACCTGATATCATCAATCAAAAACAAGAACTTTTAGAAAAAGAGGGAAATCATGTGCTGACAGCAAATGAAGCAGCAACTTATAAAGTCAAATTAACTTTTGACAACTGACAGAAATTCTGTCAGTAAATTTGAGAAAGGAAATATTATGAAATTTTTATCAGATGATTTTTTGTTAGAAAATGAGATGGCAAAAACGCTATTTCACCACTATGCAAAGGATATGCCCATCATCGATTATCACTGTCACCTAGAGCCACAAGAGATTTATGAAAATAAAAAATATGAAAATCTGACACAAATTTGGCTAGGCGGAGACCACTATAAATGGCGACTGTTGCGCGCAAATGGCATTCCCGAACGTTTGATTACAGGAGCGGCATCAGATTATGACAAGTTTCTAGCTTTTGCAGAAACACTCGAAAAATCTTTCGGAAATCTGATTTATGAATGGACACATCTGGAGCTGAAACGTTTTTTCAATATTGACAAACTCATCAGTCGCGCGACGGCAGATGAAATCTGGGAAGAAGCCAATGCAAAGCTTGCTACTGACGCTTTTACGCCAAGAAATCTCATCAAAAATTCTAAGGTCAAAGTTCTTGTGACCACAGATGATCCTGCTAGTGACTTGCCTTATCACAAGCTATTATCCGCTGAAGAAAAGGATTTCAAAGTCTTGCCAGGATTGCGTCCGGACCATTTGATTACGATGCGAGATGGTACTTTCGCTGATTATTTGACACAGCTGTCAGCTGCTGCAAAGATTGAAATTACAGACTTTGACAGTTTGATTGAAGCACTGTCAGCGCGTTTCGCTTATTTCCACGAAATGGGAGGAAGACTGTCAGACCACTCACTGTCCACTTATTATTTTGTCAATTCTGACAGAGCTACGATTGACCAGATTGTCCAAAAAGCCATCAAAAATGAGCCAGTCAGTGACTTTGAATATCATCAATATATTACCGCTTTGATGCTAGAAATCATGAAACTCAATCAAAAATACGATTGGACGCTCCAACTTCATGTCAATGTTAATCGCTCTATCAATCCCATCGCCTTGCAAGAAATTGGGGAAAATACAGGTTTTGACACCATCGGTACACAGGCCAATATTTCAGAAGAATTAACCAAACTTTTCACAGCGGCAGCTCATCGTGGAATTGTCCCCAAAACAATCCTCTACTCACTCAATCCCAACGACTGGATGGAGCTTGCGACCATGATGGGCTGTTTCCAAGGCACTGGTGTTCAACAGCTGCAACTTGGCGCAGGCTGGTGGTTTAATGACACGGCTGAGGGCATGACGCATCAACTCCAGACTTTCGCTTCACAGAGCCTTTTACCAAACTTTGTCGGCATGCTGACGGACTCACGGAGTTTTCTGTCTTATCCGCGCCACGAATATTTCCGCCGCGTGCTTTGCAACTTTATCGGCAGTCTTTCTGAGGCTGGACGAGTGCCAGATAGCGAAGCTTTACTTGGAAAAATGGTGAAAGACATCAGTTATACCAACGCACATGACTATTTTGGCTTTTTTGAGAATGGAGACTAGCATGGCAGAGTTTTTAACCATCGGCGAACCACTGGTAGTACTTGCCTCGCAAGATGTAGATGTCAGCCTTGAGCAGGCGCAACATTTTACGAAATATGCCGCAGGCGCAGAGCTGAATGTCGCGATTGGTCTGGCGCGACTCGACCATCAAGCCCTATATTTATCCAAAGTAGGAGATGACCCATTTGGAAATTTTATCATTGACGAAGCGGATAAGGCAGGACTTGATATAAGTTTACTGACGAAAATCCGCTCAGCCGCCACAGGATTTTATATCAAGCAAAAAGTCAGTCATGGTGATCCTCAGGTCGCTTATTTCCGCAAAAATTCGGCAGCAAGTCAACTGACAGCTTCGGATATTGATTCTGTCAGTACTGACAGCGTGAAAATTGCCCATTTGTCAGGGATTTTTCCAGCCTTATCTGAGACTGCTTTGGAGACTTTTGAAGCACTCAATGCCAAATTGAAATCGGATCAGGTGCTGACCATATTTGATACCAATTTGCGCCCAGCACTCTGGCAGAACGAAGAACAGATGGTTCAAACGACAAATCGTTTGGCAAAAGAAAGTCAGATTATCTTACCAGGGATCAACGAGGGCGAAATCTTAACCGGCTCGCGCGACCCAGAGCAAATCGCTGATTTTTACCTGAACCAGAGTGAGCTGACTCATACCGTTATCGTCAAGCTTGGCGCTGAGGGGGCTTTTGTCAAAACAAAATCAGGCGAAGCCTTTAGGGTCAGTGGATTTAAAGTTGAAAAAGTCGTGGATACGGTCGGTGCTGGCGATGGCTTTGCCGTAGGCTTGGAGAGCGCCTTGCTAGAAAATCTACCGCTCAAAGCCGCCGTCCGCAGAGCCTGCGCCATTGGAGCACTTGCCGTCCAGTCTGCTGGCGACAGTGAGGGCTATCCAACGCGCGGACAGTTAGAAAAATTTTACGAGGAAGAAAAATGCAAAGAGCAAACTTACTAGAAAAAGTCCTGAAATCAGGCGTAGTCTCAGTGGTAAGAGCTGACAGTCCTGAAAAAGCCATCAAAATCGTTGAAGCCGTTGTCGCAGGAGGAATTAGCTCGATTGAGCTGACCTACTCCGTTCCCAAAGCCAATGACGTCATCGCGAAATTGGTGGAAAAATATCAAGGCACAAACGTTGTCATCGGTGCTGGTACAGTACTTGACCCGACTTCTGCGCGCCTTGCAATCATTGCAGGCGCACAATTTGTCGTCAGTCCTAGCTTTAATGTCGAAGTGGCAAAAATTTGTAACCTCTATCAAATCCCTTATGTACCAGGCATTTTGACACCGAAAGAAGCGCAAATCGCACTCGAATATGGCTCAGAGCTGATTAAGCTTTTTCCAGGCGACATCACAGGTCCGAAGATGATTAAAGACTTGAAAGGCCCATTTCCATATATCAATATCCTGCCATCAGGCGGGGTCAATGTCGATAATGTTGCCGATTGGTTTGCGGCAGGCGCAGCAGCCGTCAGCGCAGGAGGTGGCGTGACTGCGCCAGCACTGACAGGCGATTACGCCGCAGTGACTGAAAATGCTAAAAAATTCATCGCGGCATTTGAAGAAGCACAAAAATAATTCCACTTCTGATTGAAAATAATGTCATCTAAAAATAAGATAATAAGAAGCTCTCTTAGAGAGTTTTTTTATATTCACAGATAATCAGTCCAATTTTATTAATTTTAAATAAGTGAATTTGTACTGTAAGCGCTGTTTTTTGCTAGAATAATTAAGTTATAATAAAAATACAGAGGAGACAAGCACTTTATGATTGACTATGATTTAGATGTTATTCTTTTTTCAAAACATAAACTCTGGAAATTAGAGCGCATATTAGAAGTCACCAATCTTGATAAAGAAAAATTTCAAAGAAAGTTAGAGGAACTCAACGAAAAATTAGAAATAAGGCATTTAAGAAAACTTGAATATAAAAATGAAATTGTAGCAATACCTGATAATCTCCAAAATTTTGAAGAAGTTCGTTTTTCAATTAATCAAAAAAATTTTGTTTTATCAGAAATTGAACGTCAAGCGTTAATTTATCTACTTGTTTTTGTTGAAGCAAGGACACTATCAATCTATGACTTACAAAATTGGCTGGTTGTAAGCAGAAATACAGTATTGAGTGACATAAAAAAGTTAAGAAAACGACTAGAAAAAGACAAAATCCAAGTTGAATATTCAAGAAAAAAAGGATTTTATCTCCACTTTGAAAATGAAAAACATCAAGAAAAAGCATGGTATTTTTTACAAAAACTATCAGAAAAAAATGGCTGTTATATCCTATCAAAATTTTTAAATCAAAAAGATTCTCTAGCTATTTTTAAAGTGAGTCAGTTTTTAAGACAAACAATGAAACAAATGAAAATTGAAATTGTTTATAGTCGGTACATTTCAACGCTTCTTTATACGAGTTTGTTAAAGGCTAGAGCCAGCAAGTATCCTGACGAAGCAATAAATAAACAAATCGAAGCACTGATGATTGGGATGTCAGACGGAAGAGGTGCAATTCCACAAGATAATTTTTTATATCGTATCGCGTTTAACATTATGGAAAATGTCATGAAGTTGGCGGCCATCGAATTTGAAGATTTTACAAAAACATTTATGGCACTTTTAGCGCATTTGACACCTGCTTATTTCAGAATAAAAAATCATTTTGAATTAGAGAATGTCCTTCTTGAACGAATAAAAAACGAATACTATTCATTATTTTTGCTCATGGATATTGCGCTTGTTCCCTTAAAAGAACAGGTCGGAGAAATTTCAGAATCCGAGCGTGCTTATTTTGTGATTTTATTTGGTGGGGAAATTTACAAAAAGAAATACTCATCGAAACGATTAAAAGCAATCGTTCTCTGTGTGAATGGGATAAGCTCAAGCCTAATTATGAAAAAAAGGCTAGAAAACCTATTTCCCACAATGGAATTTATCCTTAGTACAGGAGTCTCACATTTTGAAAAATTGCCTAAAAATTCATACGATATTATTTTCTCAACAGTCCCTGTGAAATCAGACAAAAAAGTTTATCTTATGTCTGTGTTTCCTGAGCATCGAGAAGAAAATGAACTCTACAATCAACTTTTAAGAGACTATCATCTTCCGGGATTTGTCAAACCTTCCGCACAAAATATTTTGAGTGCGATTGAACCTTATATTACAGTAAAAAATCCAGCAAGTAAAAAAGATTTATTGAGAATTATTGATAAAAAGTTAAACCATACAAGACGAGAAGGAGAAATTTCAGGAGTTATGCTATCAGATTTACTCACAAAAGAAAAAATACGTTTTACAGATAAAAGTTTAGGCTGGCAAGAAGCAATTGAACTCGCTGCTCAACCGCTTATTGAGCAACATGAAATTGAAAAAAGATATGTGCAAGCTATTATTGATAAAGTAGAAGCTTTTGGTCCTTATATTGACTTAGGGCTGGGTATTGCTCTTCCTCATGCTAGACCTGAAGATGGAGTGAATCAACTTGCTATGTCATTTTTAAGATGCGAACAGCCTGTAAAACTAATGGATGATGTAAAACATGAGATTAAACTTTTTATCGTTTTAGCAGCGATAGATAATGAAACGCATCTCAGAGCTTTATCCACACTCACCAAAATATTGTCTAATAAAGACCGTTTGAACCAGTTACTTACAGCAACAGAAGCATCAGAGGTCGAACAAATACTTTTAGAAGAAGAAGGAGAAAAATAATATGAAATTTGCGTGTGTATGTCAATCAGGACTTGGAACGAGTTTTATGGTTCAAATGAATATTCAATCAATACTGGAAGAAGCTGGTGTAAATGTTGATGACTTTGAGTTAGAGCATATGGATGTTGGTTCGGCTACCTCGGATGCTGCAGATTATTTCTTTGTAGAATCTACTTTGGTTTCTGCTTTACCGAATCTTCCAGAAGAAAAAATTATTCCGCTTAACTCAATCATTGATAAAGAAATAGCGCGTGAGGGAGTTTATAAAGTCCTAGATGCGAATGGAATTGAACATCAATAATATAAAAATGAATCTTTGAGGCAGTGAGGAGTGCTTCATAGCTTAAAGGAGATAAACAAAATGAATGGTTTTTTAAACTTTGTCGTATCGGTAACGACAACACCGGCTCTTTTAGTGGGTCTGATTGCAATGTTAGGGTTAATCTTGCAGAAAAAAGCTGCTACCGTTGTTATTCAAGGCTCAATCAAGACATTTGCAGGATTTTTAGTATTGACTGGTGGAGCAGGAATCTTGGTAACTTCTTTAAACCCTTTTGCAACGATGTTTCAACATGTATTCAACGCAAAAGGTGTTGTACCGTCTAATGAAGCCGTTGTAGCTTTAGCATTGGTAAAATATGGTACACCAGCAGCTTTGATTATGATTGTAGGGTTCATTGTTAATGTCATTTTAGCCCGTTTTACACGTTTCAAATACATCTTTTTGACGGGACAAGCCATGCTTTATGTTTCTACAATGGCTGCGGTTGTCCTTATATCAGCAGGATTGGGAAATGGATGGTTAACTATTTTACTAGGAGGGATATTTGAAGGAACGCTTCTCACAGTTACACCCGCTTTAACTCAGCGCTATATGCGTAAGATTACTGGAAATGATGGTGTAGCGATGGGGCATACTGGAAATATGGGATATGCTCTTTCTGGGTGGCTCGGTGAAAAATTTGGTAACAAAAACCCTGAAAAATCGACTGAGAAGTTAAATATTCCAAAAAGTCTTGGATTTTTGAGAGATTCTACAGTTTCTATTTCTCTAGTGATGATGGTTGTTTATATTATCTTAGCTTTAATTGCAGGACCTCATTTTGTAGAAAGTGCAACTCTGTCAGCTGGTACAAATTATATTGTTTATGCCATTACCCAAGCAGGAACTTTTGCAGCAGGTTTTGTTGTTGTACTCCAAGGTGTTCGGATGATTTTGTCAGAGATTATTCCAGCTTTTCAAGGGATTGCGAAAAAACTTGTGCCTAATTCGAAACCAGCACTTGATGTTCCAATTGTATTTCCTTATGCACCTAATGCTGTATTGATTGGATTCTTTGTTTCTTTCGTTGTTGGGATTGTTTCAATGCTTATTATGCTTGGATTAGGGACAACCGTGATTATTCCAGGAGTCGTTGGTATCTTCTTTTGTGGTGGTGCAGCTGGTGTCTACGGTAATGCTTTCGGGGGAGTACGTGGCGCGATTATTGGCTCAATTGCAAATGGACTAGTCTTAGCTTGGGGGCCACTTTTGATATTGCCTGCTTTAGGTTCATTTGGTGCAAATGCTGCTTCAACTTTTGCTGACTCTGATTATATCGTATCAGGCGGGTTGCTTGGAGTGATGGGGAAAGCAGGTTCTGCGACCTTGATTATATTTATTCTAGCCTTTTTAGGTATTGTACTTATTACAAGTGCATTATTGAATAGACGTGATAAATTGAATGCGAAGTAATTGAAATAGCTAGATTGATAATCTGGCTATTTTATACGGGCTCAAAAGTTAATAATAACAACATTTCCTACGAGAATTAAAAAGATTTTCATATAAATTTCCAAAAAAAGAAAAAAATTTTAATTTTGAAGAGTGAAAACCGTTTCTAAGTTGTGTTATAATAGATGATAAATAAAGTTGTTCAAAAACTGGCCTTGCTTTTATAATTTTTCGTTGTAAAAAGTGATGACGAATTGATATGGTTTCACAACTTCATGTGCAAAATCAGTTTCTGGAAGTTACATTTCAAGAAACTTAGATAGAGCAAGCGAAGTTGTGATAAAAAGCGGAGTCTTTAAACGCAACTAATAAAAAGTATGGAGAAATCTTATGTTTGATTACACTGATCAATTGGCTGTGAACACGATTCGGACTTTGTCAATAGATGCCGTTCAAAAGGCAAACTCTGGTCACCCAGGTCTTCCGATGGGCTCTGCGCCAATGGCATATGTCCTTTGGAGTAAGTTCTTGAATGTGAATCCTAAGACGAGTCGTAAATGGTCTAATCGTGACCGTTTCGTCCTCTCTGCTGGTCACGGCTCTGCCTTGCTCTACAGTTTGCTGCACTTGGCTGGATACAATGTGACGATTGATGATTTGAAAAATTTCCGTCAATGGCAGTCTAAAACACCGGGACATCCAGAAGTTAATCATACTGATGGTGTTGAAGCAACGACTGGTCCACTTGGTCAAGGGATTGCGAATGCTGTCGGTATGGCAATGGCTGAGGCTCATTTGGCTGCGCAATATAATCGTCCTAACTTTGATGTTGTGGATCATTATACTTATGCGTTGAATGGCGATGGCGATTTGATGGAAGGTGTTTCGCAAGAAGCGGCTTCACTTGCTGGTAAGTTGAAATTAGGCAAGCTCATTCTCTTTTATGATTCAAATAATATTTCACTTGATGGTGATTTATCAATGTCATTTATTGATGATGTTCAAAAGCGTTTTGAATCTTATGGTTGGCAACATCTTTTGGTAAAAGATGGCAATGATTTAGAAGAAATTGCTGCGGCAGTTGAGGTGGCAAAGAGCGAAAAATCTAAGCCAACGATTATTGAAGTGAAAACTGTGATTGGTTTTGGTGCTGAAAAGCAAGGAACTTCAGCCGTTCATGGTGCGCCTTTAGGAGCTGAGGGTGTAAAATTTGCGAAAGCAGCTTATGGCTGGGATTATCCAGAATTTACAGTCCCTGCCGAAGTTTCAAAACGTTTCTTGGAAACAACAGTGGCGCGTGGCGAAGCCATGGAACAAGTCTGGCGTGCGATGTTTGATGATTATGCTGAGAAATATCCAGAACTTGCAGAACAATACGCGAAAGCTTTTGCGAATGAAACGCCTGATTTGGAACTCACAAAACACGAAGAAGGAACCAGCAAGGCGTCACGTGTGACTTCACAAGAAGCGATTCAAGAATTGTCTGCTCAACTGCCTAATTTTTGGGGTGGCTCTGCTGACCTTTCAGCGTCAAATAACACGATGGCAAAGGCAGAATCAGACTTTATGCCGTCAAATTATGCAGGACGTAACATTTGGTTTGGTGTTCGTGAATTTGCGATGGGCGCAGTGATGAATGGGATTGCTTTGCATGGTGGAACGCGTGTGTATGGTGGGACTTTCTTCGTCTTTTCAAACTATATGCTTCCAGCGGTTCGGATGGCGGCTTTGCAAAGTCTGCCCGTGACTTATGTTTGGACACATGATTCGATTGCTGTGGGTGAGGACGGTCCAACTCACGAACCTGTTGAACAACTGGCTTCTGTACGCTCAATGCCTAACTTAGATGTGATTCGTCCAGCAGATGGTAATGAAGTGGTGGCTGCTTGGCGTCATGCGGCTTCTAGCCAACATCGTCCAACAGCTTTGGTCTTGACACGTCAGAACTTGCCTGTTCTTCCTGGAACGGCTGAACTGGCTGAAGAAGGTTTGAGCCGTGGTGCTTACATTCTTGCGAAAGAAGAAGGTGAACTTTCAGGAATTATCATTGCTACTGGCTCTGAAGTTGCTTTAGCGCTTGAGGCGAAGAAGACGCTAGGTAGCGGTGTGCGCGTGGTTTCTATGCCATCAATGAATATTTTTGATGAACAATCTGCTGAATATCAAGAAGAAATCTTGCCTAAAGCTGTTCGTCGTCGTCTTGCTGTTGAAGCGGGCACAAGCTACGGCTGGGGTAAATATGTTGGGCTTGATGGCGCAACTGTAACGATTGATAAATGGGGCGCTTCTGCACCTGCAACAAAAGTATTGCCAGAGTACGGCTTTACTGCTGAAAACGTTGTGGCAGTTTACAATACTTTGGACTGACCCTAGAATAGGAGCGCTGACGGATTTCTGTCAGCGTTTTTTGGTTGAATTTTACCTTGAAAATTTCTGTCAGTATGCTGACAGGCTGCTGTCATTGTGCTTTGATAAATTTTGTTTGAAACTGAGGAGATGAAAATGGCGGGAAATTTGGAGCGTATTTATAAGATGAAATGGGAAGCGGTTTATCCGCTTTATGTTGCAAAAATAGAGCGGAAAGGGCGCACGGTTGCCGAGCTAGATGAAGTTTTGTCTTGGCTGACAGGATGTGAAGAACCATCAGCACTGACAGGAACTTTTGAAGGGCTGCTGTCAGAAAAAGCTTTTAATCCCAAAGCAGATTTGATTAAAGGTGTCATCTGTGGTGTACGCGTTGAAGAAATCCAGGATCCTTTAATCAAAAAAATACGACAAATGGATAAGCTGGTTGACGAACTAGCAAAGGGGAAAAAGATAGAGAAAATTTTGCGCTGAGAAAGAAATTTATCAAAACGAGTGCGTGCTATCTCCGCCCTTCGGCCACGCTGTCGATTTCACTAAGCCACTAAAGTGGTAAGTTCAAATCGCAATCTGCTGAAGCAACAAGGCGAAATGGTTCGCTACGGTGCTACGTGCTTCGCACGCCGTTCTACGGACAGCGAAGATAGCGACTAGAGAGAATGGACAAATGTTTTACGAAACTCCCACTGAATAAGTCTTGACTTTATGATTTTTGTCAGTAAACATTGAGAGATTTATAAAAAATTATAATGGAATAGTCTAAAGCTTGAAGGAGGAAAAATGGGGATTTTATTTGCGCTTGTAGCAGGAGCAGGTTCTATTTTGAACTTTATGACAATCAATAATGTAATCATTCAAATCGTACTGACGATTCTGTCAGTGCTATCAATGATTTTTTATGGAGGGAAGCGGACGAGAAAAGCTTATCATAGTGGCTATGCACAGAGCTATTTTACCTTTGGATTTGTGATTTGCTTTATCAGTTTTTTGGGAGCTGGTTCAATTTTGCTGGGACTCTTGCTTCATTTGTATTAATGTGATAGAATATTGCCTATGCGATGAGTCGATTTTTCTGACCTTTGGTCAGAGTCGAAGCTAAAGGAACGCTGGGAAATTTGGTTTTCCGCACAGGAAGTGTGAGCGTTTGTCAAATTGTGTGAACCTTTTTGGCACACGGTTTCGTGCCTTATAAAGCCCTTCGGGGCTTTTTTTGCTTTTTTATGTTGGTTCTATCTTAAAAGTCTTTTGAGATTTACAGCTCAGAAGTGTATAATTTGTTAAAACGGTGAGGCGTAGTGGAATCTGTTGAATTTGGTAACATGCTTGCCCATTGTGGTGTTGATATGGCGTCATTAAAGTGTGAAGCAACGTCAAATCGGTGCTGATTTTTACAGAGAATCAGCCATGCTAAGTTTTATATGGAAGTATAAAAATGAGTAGATTTGTTATAATCAAGATATGATAATGTTATGGATTTTGCTAATTATACTTTTGTTGTTTTTGCTATTTTCGTTGATTACTTTTTTTGTGGTGGAGCATAAAAGTAGGCGAGTGATTGCTCCACTAAAGCCTGACCATCATCTGTATCAGGATAGTGAAAAATTTCTTGCTTCTGATTTGGAAGAATGGAGCATTCGCACTCAGGACGGACTGAAGTTGTATGCGTGGTATCTACCAGCTGAGGTTAAAACAGAGAAAACCGTGATTGTTGCTGATGGCTACCATTCAATTCGTGCGCGATTTGCGGCTTATGGTTGGCTTTTTCATCAGTTAGGATATAATGTGTTAATTCCTGCATATCGTGCGAGTGCGGAGGCTGCGGGACATTTTATAGGTTTTGGTTGGCTTGACCGAGATGACTATCTCAGATGGATGAACCAATTAATTGAGCAAGATTCGTCGGTTAAAGTTGCGATGTTTGGTGTTTCGATGGGAGCTGCCTCAGCGATGATGGTGTCAGGCGAGTCCTTGCCCAAGCAAGTGAAATGTTTCATTGCTGACTGTGGTTATGATAATCTTTGGAATGAAATTGCCTTTAAAGCCAAACATGATTTTCACTTGCCTGCTTTTCCGCTTGTTCATTTGTTGTCATTTTGGTCAAAAATCTTTGCTAGTTATGACTATAAAGAAGCCTCGGCAGTAAAGCAATTAGAAAAAAATACACGACCATTTTTGTTTATTCATGGAGAAAAAGATGTCTTTGTCCCAACAGAAATGGTACATCGCAATTTTGCAGCAACGTCAGCGCAAAAAGAATTACTTTTGATAGAAAACGCAGGACACGCCATCGCCTATGAAACAGCGCCAGAAATTTATCGTGAAAAAGTGAAAGATTTCCTAAAAAAATACCTGTAAGTGTGCTGACAGAAAATAGATGACTGACAGAATCACAGTAAGTACATGAGGCTACTTTCAAGGTTGTGGTTAAGTATACCTATAGTTTATTTGATCATTTTACTCAGTAGATTGTTAGGTGAGTTAGCATAAAATTAGCGTTAATCCTCTGAGCGACTGTTTTTTTAGCGGAGCTAGTTTACTGACAGAAACCTGTCAGTAAACTTTTTCTTGCTCTGAGCACTCAAAAGCGTTATAATAATGTTAATTTACTAAAAAAGGATAGACAATTATGACACAATACAATATTGCAGTTGTCGGAGCTACTGGAGCTGTCGGCACTCGGATGCTTGAACAATTAGCGCAATCAACCCTTCCTATTGAAACTGTTCGTGCTTTGGCAAGCAAGCGTTCAGCAGGAAAAATTGTGGAATACAAAGATCAAGAACTCGTTGTTGAAGAGCTAACAGAAGACAGTTTTGAAGGGATTGATATTGCCCTTTTCTCTGCAGGAGGTTCAGTATCAGCAAAATTTGCTCCATATGCTGTAAAAGCAGGCGCTGTGGTGGTAGATAATACATCATTTTTCCGTCAAAATCCCAATGTGCCATTAGTTGTGCCAGAAGTCAATGCCCACGCATTGGATGGACATAATGGAATTATTGCCTGTCCCAATTGCTCAACGATTCAAATGATGATTGCGCTTGAGCCTATAAGACGTGCTTATGGACTCAAACGTATCATTGTTAGCACTTATCAAGCGGTCAGTGGTGCAGGTCAGTCTGCAATCAATGAAACAAATCGTGAGTTGCAAGAAGCATTGGATGGAACACCACTGACAGAGTTGTCAGCAAACATTTTGCCATCAGCAGGTGATAAAAAGCACTATCCAATTGCTTATAATGCACTTGCTCAAATTGATGTTTTTACTGACAATGATTATACTTACGAAGAAATGAAAATGACAAATGAAACCAAAAAAATTATGGAAGATGATTCTATTGCGGTTTCAGCGACTTGTGTACGTATCCCTGTACTCTATGGACACTCTGAGTCTGTCTATGTTGAAACTGAAAAAGTTGCACCTATTGAAGAAGTGAAGCGCCTTATTTCTGAATTTCCTGGCGCAGTCCTTGAAGATGATGTCGCACATCAAATTTATCCACAAGCAATTAACTCAGTTGGACGACGTGAAACTTTTGTTGGACGAATCCGTAAAGACCTTGATGTCGAAAATGGTGTTCATCTGTGGGTCGTATCAGATAATCTGCTCAAAGGAGCGGCATGGAATTCGGTGCAAATCGCAGAAACGCTGCATGAACGTGGCTTAGTTCGAGCAACAAAAGATTTGAAGTTTGAACTTAAATGAGTTATATCAGAAAAATTCGTGAGAAAATTGGTCATGATTTGCTGATTTATCTTGGCGCAGGTGTGATTATCTACCATGACAACAAAATCCTCTTACAACAGCGTCAAGACAACGGAACTTGGGCTTTGCACGCAGGAGGTATTGAGGTTGGAGAAGAACTTGAAGATACAGCACGTCGTGAACTCTTTGAAGAAACAGGACTAAAGGCTGGAATTCTTGAATTGTTGGGGATTTACTCAGGTCAAGACCGTTTTATGACTTATCCTAATGGCGACCAAATTTATATGCCCAATGTTTATTATATTTGTCGTGATTTCACAGGAAAGTTAAGTCCTCAGCCTGATGAAGTTCAGCAGCTCGCATGGTTTCCGCTTGACCAACTTCCAGAAAACATTCATAAACCTAATCAAAGAGTTTTGCAGGATTTTATTAGATTGATTGTAAAGGAAAGATAATGAAATGGATAGCATAAAAGTTGAAACAGTTATTCAGGAAAAAAGAGAACAAGGACAGACGATAGCGATTTTTTGCTATGATAATCTGAATAATCAAAAAACAATAAAAACATTATCTGTCCAGCCTGACTATCTTTATCTATTTGAACACTCCGAAACAGTCGAAGAGCATATCTCGAAAATAAAAACAAACCGTCCAGATTTTCTCATCATTTTTGCTGAAGAAAAAAATCTGATAGCGCTGACTAATTTTATCTACGATTGGGGTGGTAGACATCTTCTGGTCGCTGAAACAATCAAAACAATTAGCCGAGAGATAGCGTCTAAAATTGTAAAAATTGATAAAGCAATTATTTTTAAATCTCTTGATACTGAGATACAATATCCCAATGCCTATTCCGACAAGGTCACAAAGTACTGGAAGGCTCTGATGGAAAGCGGTAAAAGTTATTGGGATGGACTGATGTATTCTGTTGATCGAGTGAACGAGACGGAAAAAAGTTTATGCTTTGAATTTGCTAAAACAAATTATCGAAATTTCATTTACTCAAAAGAGCATGATTTTCGTAACGACTTTCATACTTGTACCACAGCCTCTATCGCAATCATAGAAACGAGTGATGGCTACTCTGTTTTAGGGAAAATGAACAAAGATTCAATTTTCTCTGAACAATACAAATGTATAGGCGGAACGCTGGACGAGGAAGATTTTGATGGAAATGTTGTCAACTTTGAACGAATGTTTAGTCGAGAAATCACCGAAGAGCTAGGTATTAATATTTATGATAAGAAAATTTGTCGCTCTAATGAAAGCAAGTGGCTTTTGATTAGAGAAGAAATGGCATTTGTTGGACTTTGTAACGTTATCAAACTTACGATAAGCAAAAATGAACTCATCAAAATCTTTAACCAAAAACAACGAAATTCTGAGGACGAGAAAGAAGTCGAACATTTGTTGTTCATCAAAACAATGGACGAAATCAATGCTATTCCGAAGAACGAAAAAGCTGATTACGTAGATATACTGTATCATCGCTATTTTGAATTTGAAAAGTAGTTAGAAAATAATCCTTAATAAAACGAAAAAAACTGTTCTGTAGCGAATAAAAACCGCTAAATTAACTGATTTAAAACTTGGCGAACGCATGAAAATGTGTTATAATAGTTCAAACAAATTAGAGGTTGCAAATGCGAAAAAGTCAGTGGAGCGGTGGATGCGATGAAACTGGCGGCGGCGTATTTTGCCGAAAGAAAAATTTCCACAAGGTTTTTCTTGGGCTGACAGGTTAAATCCGTCAGACTGTCTTTCTGTCAGCACTGATAGAAAGTTGAGCTAATCAAAATCATTTTTGACGAACTTTTAAGAACCTCTTTTGCACAAAATAGAGGTTTTTTGTTTTTTATCAGAGCAAGTGCGTGCTAATCCCTTACCTAAAAGGTAGAGGGCAAGACCACTTCGCCTTGCGACTTCAGTCGGTTAGTGAAATCGACAACGTAGCAAAGCGAAGATAGAGCGAATGGATAACGAAGCTTTGCTACGGTGTGACCTCATATCGAAGATGTTAAGCAGACTGTTGCAGCTTTAGCTGCGTACAGGTCGCTTAGTTGTTACATCTAGAGGTTGTACCCTAAATTCAGTAGTGAGCCGAAACTCCCACTGAATAAGTCTTGACTTCATTGATTATGACCTAACAACCCAAAGGAGAAATTATGTCAGCAAAAGAAGCAATTGAAAAATTGAAAAGTGTGCGGATTATCACTGCACTTGTCACACCATTTGATGAAAATGGTGAAATTAACTTTGAAGCATTTCCAAAATTGATAGAGGACTTACTCGCTCATCATACTGAAGGTTTTATTTTGGCAGGAACAACCGCTGAATCTCCAACTTTGACTCATGATGAAGAATTAGCGATTTTCGCTGAAGTTAATCGGATTGTAGCGGGGCGCGTGCCACTTATCGCAGGTGTTGGAACGAATGATACTCGCGATTCTATCGAATTTGTAAAAGAAGTGGCAAAGTTAGGATATATTGATGCGGGTCTTGCAGTGACACCCTACTACAATAAACCAACGCAAGAGGGAGTTTATCAACATTTTAAAGCTATTGCTGAAGCTTCCGAATTACCAATCATCTTGTATAATATCCCAGGACGAGTTGTCACAGAAATTCATCCCGAAACGGTGCTGCATCTCGCTCAATTAAATAATGTTATTGCCGTAAAGGAGTGCACAAATACAGACAATATTGCTTATCTGATTGAAAATGCGCCAGCTGATTTTCTTGTTTATACGGGAGAAGATGGACTTGCTTTTCATGCAAAAGCTTTGGGTGGACAAGGAGTAATCTCTGTTGCTAGCCATATTTTAGGTGATGAAATCAATGAAATGTTCAATGACTTAGAGCAAGGAAAACTTGTAAATGCAGCAGCAATTCAACGTAGAATCTTACCGAAAATTAATGCGTTATTTAGTAGCACTAGTCCAGCGCCAATCAAGGCAGTACTTAATCATAAAGGATATAACACAGGAGCGTTAAGACTTCCACTTGTTGCAGTAACTTCTGATGAAGCCAAAATAATTATTGAAAAGATAGAAAAATAATAGGCTGTCCGAAAGGACAGTCTATTTATTATATTATTTCTTGAAGCAAATGTAATTCGAATTTTCAATTGTGAAAATCAGTACTCAATAGATTGTATTTCATCATTTTCTTTTAATAAATCCATTAATAAACCAATATCATAATTTTGCGGAATTTTAAGATATAATTCTGCACGTAAAATATTGTTTGTTTGACGTTCAACTTTTAGATTGATGATTTTGATATCATTTTCTTTCAAGATTTTTTGAGTGAAGTTAATTCCCTCAATGTCAGAAAATTGTAGGATAAGACGGTCACTCGCAGGTAATTTTATCCATCGCAGATTTTGATGTAGGAGGATTTGAAAAAGGAGTATCAGAAGTGTTGCGGCAATCCCGATAAAATACAAACCTGAACCTATTGCCATTCCAATTCCAGCTGTTGCCCAGATTCCAGCAGCAGTGGTAAGTCCATTGACAGATTGGTTATGCACGAAAATCATACCGGCTCCTAAAAAGCCAATCCCGCTTACGACTTGGGCAGCAATACGTGAAGGGTCAAGCGTGGCGCCATGAAGATTGATGATATCCATAAAACCATATTTTGAAACTATAATCATCAAGGCAGAGCTCAAGGCGACAATCAGATGAGTTCTCACTCCAGCATTTTTTAAACGACTATTTCTTTCATAACCAATCGTATAGCCACAGATTCCGGCTATAACTAAACGAACTAACCAGTCCAGCTGAGTTAACAGATTAATATTCATAAAATTTCCTTTCTTATATTGTTGTTTTTGAAATACATACTCTTTATTATAGGACGATTTAGTGATAAATCAAAATGAATATGATTTTATCAAAGCAAATGGACAGCGTAGCACAGCGGAGATAGTGATTAGAAAAAATGGACAAATGTTTTACGAAACTCCCACTGAATAAGTCTTGACTTCATATGGTATTGAAGTGATTACTTCATTGGTGTGGGAATGAGCACGCACCTACTAAGTTAAACTTATTAATAAGTGACTGTTTGCTAGAGAGTCAATGCGGAAACAGAAGGGAGAGAGAGAGAACAGACTTTCTTATCTACTTGATTTTTTAATTAGTTTGGGTTAAACTTATGTTAGTGTATTCTCGGTAGAGATTGGAATGCCAGTCTCTTTTATTGTAGCTTCCTAACTTAAATGTAATGAAGCTTGTTTTTATCGCTTGTCCCACTCGACCGTTTACGAGAGTGAATACGGCAAGGATAAAGTAAAAAACTCTGTCATGGTACGACCTTACATTTGCAAGATAAGGTTATATTGTCCTAGAAAATCTGGAATTTACTGACAGAATTCTGTCAGCACTTACAGAGCGTTTTTATGTCGAAAAAATTATAATTTACACTGATAAGAGCAATTTGTTCTTAAAATGAAAGGTTTTTATGTCTAATATTAAAATCACCCCTTTAGGTGGTGTACGTGAATTTGGTAAAAATATGTATTTGGTTGAGGTCGATGAGCAGATTTTTGTGCTTGATGCTGGGCTAAAATACGCAGAAATAGAAATGTTGGGAGTTGACTTTGTGATTCCTGATATTACCTATCTTTTGGAAAATGCAGACCGTGTGGCTGGTATCTTTTTGACTCATGGTCATGCGGACTCCATTGGTGCACTTCCCTATATTGTATCTGAGCTTCGTGTTCCTGTATTTGGCTCCGAACTCACAATTGAACTTGCAAAAATTAATGTAAAAAACTATGCGGATAGCCGTAAGTTTAATGACTTTCATGTGGTCAATGAAGATACAGAAATTGACTTTGGCAAAGCTGTAGTTTCGTTCTTCTCCACAACACATACGATTCCTGAAAGTTTAGGAATAGTTATTTCTACGAAGTCTGGTAATGTTGTTTATACAGGAGATTTCAGGTTTGACCCTGCAGTAGCAAAGGGGTATCGGACAAATATGCGTCGTCTTGCCGAGATTGGTAACAATGGAGTGCTTGCTCTGTTGTCTTCGTCACCTAATGCTTTATCAACACTACAGTCCGCTAGTGAACATGAGATTTATGACAAGATATATGATTATATCAATGATAGTGAAGGTCGCGTGATTATTGCTTGTAATGCGGGGAATCTGGGACGTATTCAACAAACGATTGATGCTGCAATTAAAATAGGACGTCGTCTTGCTTTCACAGGTGAAGATATGGACCAAATCATTGAAACGGCAACACGTTTGAAAAAACTTCGAGTTGTGGATAAAAAATCAGTGATTAAACCTTCAGAAATCAAAAAATATAATGATAATGAACTTGTTATTTTGGAAACAGGTCGCATGGGAGAACCATTAAAAGCGCTTGGAGATATGGCACATCACCGTCACAAATACGTTCAAATCAAAGATGGTGACCTTGTTCTTGCGGTTACAAGTCCATCGGTTTCTTACGAAACGACGATTGCACGCATTGAAAATGATATTTATAAAGCTGGCGGTGTCATGAAAATGCTTGGCTCAGATTTAAAAATTTCAGGTCATGCCAACGCGCGCGATTTGCAGTTTATGCTTGATATCTTACGTCCTAAAAATCTGATTCCGATTCAAGGGGAGTATCGTGAACTTCGCGCTCACGCTGAATTAGCAATGGAAATGGGTATTTTGCCTGAGCATATTTTTATTGCTAAACGTGGAGAATCTGTTGAGTTTGAAAAGGGAGAAATGCTTCCAACAGGAGTTATTTCAGCAGAAAACGTTATGATTGATGGCTCTGGTGTGGGAGATATTGGCTCGGTGGTTTTGCGTGACCGAAAAGTTTTGTCTGAAGACGGAATTTTTATCGCAGTGATTACAATTTCTAAAACAGAGCGTAAAATTGTTAGTAAATCACGTGTTCACACGCGTGGATTTGTCTACGTAAAAACCTCTCGTGACTTAATGCGTGAAGCGGGAGAATTAGTTAATGAAACCGTGGATAAATATTTAGCAGGCAGAGAGTTTGACTGGGCGGACATCAAGGGAAATATTCGTGATGCACTAGGCAAATTCCTTTATGAACAAACAAAACGTAAACCAGTGATTCTTCCGGTTGTGATGGAAGCACGTCAACCACAAGAGCTTAACAAACGTTATGGCAAAAAAAATAATAAATGAAGTCAAGACTTATTCAGTGGGAGTTTCGTAAAACATTTGTCCATTTTCTCTAGTCGCTATCTTCGCTGCCCGTTTGAAGAACGGCGTGCGAAGCACGTAGCACCGTAGCGAACCATTTCGTCTTGTTGCTTCAGCAGATTGCGATTTGAACTTGCCACTTTAGTGGCTTAGTGAAATCGACAGCGGAGCAAAGCGGAGATAGATCGAATGCCTCTATCGTTGTCAGCTCTGCTGACTTACGAATAGAGGACAAATGTTCTACGGATACCTGTGGTGCATGCATCGACAGCGTATCCCAAAGGGTGGAGATAGCACGCATTTGCTTTGATAAAACTAAAAGTGCGAATCCAATTCGTTTAGATTTCAGCGAACTTTCAGAAAAAAATTAATTTTATTTACACTATGAGTGACAAAACCTCCAAATTTTCGTATAGAAAGTTAGGAGGTTTTTTTATGTATAAATTAAGACATTCAAAAGTAATTATTATCACAGGATTGCTTGTTGTAAGTTTAGGGCCACTTGTTTCAGAGATACCGAAATCACTGATAGAGCTGTCAGTACAAGCAGCAACTGCAACACAGACTTATACGGACAATCAAGGAATAACCTATACTTTAGATAACACCAGTCAAACGGCGACAGTCACTACATTTTCAGGAGGCGCTGGTGCTGATGCTATCATTCCAGATTCTGTCAGTACTGATGGACTAAGCTACAGAGTAACCTCTATTGGTGCTTACGCTTTTTCAAATATGGGGTTGCATTCGGTTGTCATTGGAAATAATGTTACAGATATTAATACGAGCGCTTTCCAAACAACAACAAGCTATCCAGATTATTATAAAAAAGCATTGACCAGTGTAATATTAGGAAACAATGTTCAAAACATTAAAACAGACGCCTTTGCTGGCAACGCACTGACAAACATTATTTTCCCATCATCAGTATCTAAAATTGCAACGAGAGCTTTCGCAAATAATTTGCTGACAGAAGTTTCATTTGGAGATAATGTCACAGAAATTATGAGTAAGGCTTTCCAAAGTAATCAACTGATTAATATTACATTTGTGGATAATGCACGGACAATTGTTGACTCAGAAGCATTTTCAGGGAGTCCTGTGTCATCTTTAACACTTGGGATTGGAGTGACTCTAGCGGATGATACTTTCAATAAAGTCAGTCCACTGTTTGGGCAGCTTGATGATTTACCTCTGACGGGCGTAAGAACGATTTCTGTCAGTAGTGATGGAACAATCCAAAAAAGTTGGTTAGAGGAAAATATGGCATCCACTGGTGATTCCATTTCAGAAAGTACTGACAATGAAAGTGATACGAAAGGAAACAATGACGAAACAACTGTCAGTGCTGACAACCCAGTAACATTGCCTGATGCTGTTTCCCCCAATAATGGAACGTCCTTGTCTGATACTCCAAATGTTAATGACGAAGCCACTGTCAGTACTGACAGCCCAATGACATTACCTGAAGATGTTCCGCTCAACAATGGGATTACAACGACATTGCCTAATACTCCAGATGTTGATGATACGATAATATTACCAGATGATGCTGACAATGCATCAATAGATAGTTCCAACGTTGTTTCTGAAGCGGAGAGTATTCCATTGATTACAGATGATGATAAATTACTGACAACAATAGACTCGACACCCAAAAATATGTCAGTAAGTTCCAAAACTTTGGAACTCCGCTCCAGTTTACCACTGTCCGAATCAGTAGAAAAACTAAAGAAAACACGGATGGTTAAGCGCTCCAGAGGATTAACTCCAGCATTGCTCAGTCATAAAATCTCGTCAGAACTTTCAAAGCGACCAAAAACAATGCAAACGGCTACTAAAGAATCAACAAAGCTTGATAAAAAGAATCAAAATCTCAAGCAAACAAAAAAGTCGAGTCAGAAGCAGCAAAAATTTGATTATTTTATGATTATTCCAGCATTGTTGCTTGGTTTTATAGTTGGTAAACTTATACCGAGTCCTAAAAAATTTAAAAAATGAAAAATTCCCTCAGACCATTGATGTATTCAATTTTTTTAAAAGAAATGTTATAATAAGAACACTAAAGTTGTTCAGAAATATTGCTTTTGTCCAACTATGCTTTTAGTGCAAGCTTCGCTTATTTCATCCGTCACTTGGCGGATTTTAAAGTGATTTTTATAGTATGAACAAATCAATGTAAAAAAGAGATTGGAATAGAAAATGGCATTTGAGAATTTAACAGAGCGTTTGCAGAACGTTTTTAAAAATTTACGTGGAAAGAAAAAAATTACAGAAACAGATGTAGCGGAAATCACTAAAGAGATACGTGTTGCGCTTTTAGAAGCCGACGTTGCACTTCCTGTTGTCAAAAAATTTATCAAAGCAATTCGTGAACGTGCGATTGGTACAGAGGTTTCAGAGGCACTCAACCCTGCTCAACAAGTAATAAAAATTGTAGACGAAGAATTAACAGCGATTCTTGGAGGAGGAGAAGCAGAACTTCTCAAGTCTCCAAAAATTCCTACAATTATCATGATGGTTGGATTGCAAGGGGCTGGTAAAACAACATTTGCTGGAAAACTTGCTAAAAAACTCAAAGAGGAGCAGAATGCTCGTCCTTTAATGATTGCTGCTGACGTTTACAGACCAGCAGCGATTGACCAGTTAAAGACTTTAGGTGTTCAGCTTGATGTTCCAGTTTATGACGAGGGGACAGCAGAAAACCCTGTTAATATTGTTAGAAATGGACTAGAAAAAGCTCGAGAAGAACGCAAAGATTACGTATTGATTGATACAGCAGGTCGCCTTGAAATTGATGATAGACTTATGGATGAGTTGCATCAAATCAAGGCTCTTGCCCAACCAACAGAAATTTTACTTGTCGTTGATGCAATGACAGGGCAAGTGGCAGCACAGGTTGCTAAAACATTCGATGAAAAGCTAGATATTACAGGTGTAATTATTACAAAACTTGATGGTGACACACGTGGTGGTGCGGCGCTATCTATTCGAGAAATCACAGGGAAACCGATTAAATTCACTGGGACAGGTGAAAAATTAACAGATCTTGAAACATTTTATCCAGACCGGATGAGTTCAAGAATTCTTGGTATGGGCGATATGCTTACGCTGATTGAAAAGGCGCAAGCACAATTTGATGAAGAACAATCTGCAAAACTTGCCGAAAAAATGGCAGAAAATCGTTTTGATTTTGAAGATTTTGTTGAACAACTTGACCAAGTAACCAACATGGGACCAATGGAAGATATTATGAAAATGATTCCTGGAATGTCGCAAATGCCTGGACTTGACAAAGTCAAAGTTGACCCTAAAGATATTGCAAGAAAACGTGCGATGGTTTTATCAATGACACCAGCAGAACGTCATCTTGAAGTGGATTTATCACCGGCTAGAAGACGGCGTATTGCTACAGGTTCAGGAAATTCATTTATTGAAGTAAACAAGTTTATCAAGCAGTTCAATCAGTCTAAAGAAATGATGCAAGGTATCATGAATGGTGATATGAATGCAATGATGCAAAAAATGATGGGTGGTGCGGGTATGCCTAATCTTCCTAAAAATGGGAAGCTACCTGCGGGAATGCCTGATATGAGCCAATTAGGAGATTTATCAGGTATGATGGGAGGCAGCGGAACACCAGATATGTCTTCGATGTTCGGTGGAGGCCTTAAAGGAAAGGCTACTGAATTTGCCATGAAGCAAGCAATGAAAAGAGCCCAAAAGAAAATGAAAAAAGGTAAAAAGAAAAAATAATAGTTGCTTTGATTTATGTTGCATCAGTTGTCCATGCATTTTAGGACTCCAAAGGATAATACGGAATAATCCATGAAAACATATCTTTCGTTTGATACACTTATCAAGACTATGAAAGGAAAAAAGTATTGTTTTCCTACCTGTATCCTTAATATAAATAAAGGTTTCGGCTAGAAATGAAGTCAGGACTTATTCAGTGGGAGTTTCGTAAAACGTTTGTCAATTTTCTCTAGTTGCTATCTTCGCTACGCTACGCTGTCCGTTTGATTGCCATTTGGCGTTGCCTCTATTCTTGGCACTTTAGTGACTTAGAGATAGAGGACAAATGTTCATCGGCACTTTAGTGCCTTACAGCCAATGGCAATCAAACGGACAGCGGAGCAACGAAGTTGCGTAGACCGTTCGCAGAACGGCGTGCGTATCACGTATCACCGTAGCGAACCATTTCGCCTTGCTGCTTTAGCAGATTGTGATTTGAACTTGCCACTTTATAGGATAGCCGTTGGCGCTAAAGCAGCAACGGATAGGATAGTTGTTTCAGCTAGTGGGGTGCCACTGCGACTAGGTGCTTTGCTGCTGCTTTAGCAGCTAAGCAAACGGACAGCGGAGCAACGAAGTTGCGGAGATAGTGAAATCGATAGCGTAGTAAAGCTGAGATAGCACGCACTTACTTTGATAAAACAGTAGTAAAACTTCAATGAGCCCTATTAGAACAGGAAAAATTTCCTGTTTTTTTATATAATGGATAAACACACTATTTTAGAGCGATTCAAGATGGATTTGCTCATTGGCTAAATATATTATTTCAGTAGGGTAGTTGTATTTAGAAGTAAATATAACCAAGCCACTCTAAAATCCCTCAAATTTTCCGTCAGTCTTTCGTTGTCGTCCTTGACTTGCGCCAACCCTGCGTCCTTCCGCCTCAGTCTGGCGAAAATAAGATATGAGGTGCGCTCGTTCAGAAGCGTAGAAAATTAGGAAATTGAGGTTCTGTCCGCAAGGACAGGTTCCAAGTTGCCATTTCGCCTAGCGAGTTTACTCGCATAGAGCGAATGGACAGCGGAGCATCTATTTTCCTAGCTTCTAGCACACCGAACTCAATTAATTTTTGAGCAATCTTGGTTGGATTTTAGAGTGGCTTAGCTATAGCATTAGAAATTTGAGAGATTATGAATTCAGAACTGACTTTTAAACAAGGATTGCGAGATACTTTGCCAACGGTTTTTGGTTATATCGGAATTGGCTTAGCATTTGGAATGATTGGGCATGCAGCTAATTTTAGCGTATTGATTGTTTTTTTGTTGTCGCTGATTGTATATGCTGGCTCAGCTCAATTTATCATGATTACACTACTTGCTGATAAAAGTCCTATTCTATCAATTATTTTGAGTGTATTTTTGGTTAACTCACGTATGATTTTGATGAGCATGACCACTGCCTCTTACTTTAAAAAAGAAAGTTTGCTCAAAAATATTTTTCTTGGCACTTTGTTGACAGACGAAAGTTTCGCACTGGGGATGAACAAGCAAAATTATACAGGAGGAAAACTTAGTTTTCCTTGGTTTAATGCGGCAAATCTCTTGTCTTATATGGTTTGGAATGTGGCGACTGTTGTTGGGGCGTTACTAGGAAACCTTTTGACAGACCCAAGAAAGTTGGGCTTGGGATTTGCGGTTATCGCGATGTTCATTGGTCTTTTATATTTGCAACTCATTAGCGATAAAAGTCTAGGAAAGCTTCTTCAATTAATAATGATTGGAATAACTTTTGTTTTATTCTATTTTGGTTTGATGATTATTCCGAGTAATTTACTTGTCCTATTTGTGACTTTGATTGCATGTGCTGTGGGAGTGGGGGTTAAACGTGTCTTCTTTTGAATTTACTTTATTAACTATCTTAGGATGTGGACTTGTGACTTGGCTTTCGCGCGTTCTTCCTTTTATTTTGCTAAAAAAAATGACTTTACCTAAGCTTTTAGTCGAGTATTTAAGCTTTGTTCCGATTGTGATTATGTCTGCACTATGGGTATCCAATCTATTTGTGCAACATTTGGGACATTTTCCCTCAGTGGATTGGAATAATTTATGGGCCTCTATCCCAACAGTGATAGCAGCAATTTTAACTAAAAATTTGCTGCTTATTGTTCTTGTTGGGATTGTATCTTTAGCAATTGTGCAACTAGTGCTTTATACTGGTTAATCACTAAATAATTTTAGTTGATTAGTCAGATTAACTACAGTTATACTGTCACTTGGTAAGCAAACGGATAGCGTAGCGAACCTTTCGCTTTGCTGCTTTATTAGGTTACCACAGCGACTGTCCCAGAGTTTAGCCCACTATAACGAGTGTGGACAGCGTAGCCCAAAGGGCGAAGATAGCAGACACTTGCTTGGCTAAACAAGTATTAGGAGAATGGGAATACGATGGAAATTGAATCGGAGCGTTTGATTTTACGAGATTTTAAAGAAAGTGATTTAGAAGATTTACAAGAAATTTTTGGAGATAGAGAAACAATGAGATTTTGTGAACCTATCTATTCTTTAAAGCAAACTAAGGAATTTTTGCAGAACTTCTGTATCAGTGGGAGAAAAGCCGTTGCGGTAGAAGAAAAAATGAATGGAAAACTGTTAGGTTATCTGCTATTTAAGCCATTTTATTCAGAACAAGCTAATATTTTTGAAATAGGGTGGTGGATAAATCGTAATTATTGGCGCAAAGGTTACGCCTATGAGGGAGTTACGCGATTGATTGAGTATGCATTTGAACAATTAGAAGTTGATGAAATCGTGGTAGAAACTTTAGATAACGACAAATCAGGAGCGTTGGTGAGAAAACTGGGATTTGACTTGGACAAAATTGAAAGAACAGCAAGTCAAGATAATGACGGAAATTGGTGTGACGTCTTTTGGTATAAATTGAGTTCACAATACTGGAAGTATAAATGAAGCTAGCTCTTTGAGTAGAAGTTTGTAGTTTCTAAAAAAATGATATGAAGCTTGGGTTTTGAGGAATCTAGGCTTTTTTCTTTCTGTTCAAATAAGAGATATTTTGTTAAAATAAGGTGTCAAAAACTTTTTACAGCAAATAGAATCATGAGAAAATGGTGTTTTTCTTATGTGCAACTTTGACTTGCGTGATGTGTCAATCACAAGAGGTTGTTTGTGTTGACGAAAACTTTCATTTCTATGTAAAGGATTGTTGATTTTTACAATGAGCTTAAGATATGGAAATAGAACAGTGTGAGATGGAGAAAAGAAGATGATTCAACTTAATATAGATGCGAAACTTTATGATTTGGCGACAGCTTATCCTGAAATTGTGGAGTTGATGGACGAATTAGGTTTCCACGAAATTAAGATGCCAGGAATGCTACAAACAGCGGGTCGAATGGCAACAATTCCGATGGGAGCTAAGATGAAACACATTGACTGGGAGGAGATTGTTCGAGTCTTTGCTGAAAATGGTTTTGAATTTGTAAGCTCTGATACTGTTTAACTTGGCAAGTGCTGTTTTCGTTCCACTGCCCCTAGGGTATTAGCGCTTTGCGACTCGACTTGTGGCTTTGCCTTTTGTAGCCCCTAGCTTCGCATGACCATTGGCTGTAAGGCACTAAAGTGCCGATGAACATTTGTCCTCTATCTCTAAGTCACTAAAGTGACAAGAATAGAGGCAACGCCAAATGGCAATCAAAAGGACAGCGGAGCAACGGAGTTGCGTAGAACGTTTGCAGAATGGTGCAGGAAGTGTGTGTTCTGAGATGATTTGTAATGGAGATAAAAAATGAATAAAGATATGAAAAAGTCAACAACAGTTGACCGCCAAAAAAGAATTGTTGAGATTTTGACCTTGCTTCATGAAGGGGGTTCTTTTGAGGAAGCAAAGAAAATTTTTAATGAAGAGTTTGATGGTGTGGATGTTTCAGAGATTACTGGTGCAGAAAAAGCTTTGATTCAGGGAGGATTGAATCCATCAGAAATTCAAAAGTTATGTAATGTCCATGCGGCGGTTTTTAAAGGTTCAATCAAAGATATTCATAAATCTTCTTTGGAGGAAAATACGCCTGGACATCCTGTACATACGCTGAAACTTGAGAATCAAGTCATTGCATCGCTTTTGAATGATGAAATTCGTTGGGTTTTTGCAAAGATTGAAAAGGGAGATTGGAAACTTCTGGAACGCTTGCTTGCCGCACTCGAAGATTTGTATAATATTGATAAACATTATACGAGAAAAGAAACATTGATTTTTAGTTACATGGAGAAATATGGTATTACAGCGCCACCAAAGGTGATGTGGGGTGTGGATGATGCTGTGCGCGACATGATAAAAGAGCTGTTAGTCTATCTTAAAACAGGTAAAGTTGCTTTGAATCCTTTGCGTGAGATGCTGGATGATGTGATTACTGAGATTGAAGAGATGATTTTTAAGGAAGAGGCAATCATGATTCCAATGTGTTTGGATGTTTTTTCTTTGGATGATTGGGAGCAGATTGAGCGGGATTCTAGTGAGATTGGTTACTCATTTATCGCAGAACCTTTGAAGTGGAAAGCCTCAAGTGAATCACGTGCGCTTGAAACTGAACGAGAGCCAGAGCGTCTTGCTGCGATTGAGTCAGCAAAGGCAATGACAGCGGCAATTGCGGCAGATGGTGGTGCTGAAATTGTCAAACCTAAATGTGTTAAGCGACAGTATGATTGGGAAAAGGCGCAGGGTGACGGTGTTGCCGTGTTGCCAACTGGAATCATGCACCTTAATGAATTGACTGCATTGTTTAATGTTTTGCCTGTGGATTTGAGTTTTGTGGATAAAGATGATATTGTTCGGTTTTTCTCTGGTGGTGAGCGGATTTTTCCACGTGCGAAATCTGTTGTAGGTAGACGAGTAATTGATTGTCATCCACCAAAGTCATTTGATGCTGTGGATAAAATTTTGAAAGATTTTCACGCAGGAATTCGGGATTCAGCAGAGTTTTGGATTGATTTACATCGTTTTAATAAAAAAGTTTATATTCGATATTTTGCGATGCGTGATGAGGAAACAGGGGAGTATTTGGGATGTTTAGAGGTTTCTCAAGACATTACAGCGATTCAAAATCTTGTTGGAGAGAAACGGTTGGATGGGCATGAACAGCAGCATTCTGCTTATGAGGATGCTGTAGCTGAGAAGACTGTTGACAGCAATGCTATCAGCACTGATGAAAAACTGGCGGCTTCCGAAATGCCTGATTTTGTGAAAAAAATGTTGGAAGAACGTTCGGTCAGTATTGATAAACGTTGATAAGTATTGATGATTTGCGAATTGGTTTGCTGACAGAGCCGAGAAGTGTGTTCTGGACTGATGAAATTTCTGTCAGCACTGCGATTCGCCTTATTGCTTTAGCAGATTGCGATTTGAACTTGCCACTTTATAGAATAGCCGTTTGTGCTAAGGTAGCAATGGATATGCCAGTTGTTTCACCTAGTGGCCTGCCACTGCGACTAGCTGCTTTGCCTTTTGCTCTTACTGCTTTAGCAGTTAAGCAAACGGACAGCGGCGCAACGAAGTTGCATAGACCGTTCGCAGAACGGCGTGCGAAGCACGTAGCACCATAGCGAGCATGGACAGCGAAGCAACGAAGTTGCGGAGATAGTGAAATCAACAGTGGAGCAAAGCGGAGATAGCGAGAATGGACAGTGAAACGAAGCAAAGATGATAGAAAATTTTATAGGGAAAAAATTGATTTTTTACAGCAAAATTGTGGTTCATTTGGTATAATTGTAGATTATGACGAGAAGAAATATTTTGAAATCTCGGCGAATTGTGATAAAAATAGGAACAAGTTCGCTGATTTTACCAAATGGAAAAATTAATTTATCGAATATTGATGAACTTGCTTTTGTTTTATCTGATTTGAATAATAAAGGTTATGAAGTGATTTTGGTGACCTCAGGTGCTGTAGGGGTAGGATTAAATGTCTTGGAAATGGACAAACGACCTGCCGATATTGCAACGCAGCAGGCTTTAGCGTCAATTGGTCAAGTCGAGCTAATGAGTCTTTATACGCAGATGTTTAGGCGCTATTCGCAGAAAGTCTCTCAGTTACTTCTGACGCGGGATGTTACGGATTTTCCAACAAGTCGGGAAAATGCAGAAAATGCGCTTTCAGCGTTACTTTCGATGAATATTATCCCGATTATCAATGAAAATGATGCTATCGCGGTGGATGAAATGGATCATCAGACGAAGTTTGGTGATAATGATAAACTCGGTGCAATCGTTGCGAAGCTTGTGGATGCTGACTTGCTGATTATGCTATCTGATATTGATGGACTTTATGACAAAAATCCGACAATCTATGATGATGCACAGATTTTTAGAGAAATCCATGAAATTACAGATGAATTGCGCGAAATGGCTGGTGGAGCTGGGAGTCGCTTTGGTACAGGAGGGATGACTTCTAAGCTGTCTGCAGCACAAATTTTGTTTGAGAATGGGCAAGAAATGGTACTGACAAATGGCGCCAGAATCCGTGAGATTCGTGAAATCATTGCGGGTAAAGAAATTGGCACTTATTTTTATCGAAAATAATTCTGTCAGAATGAAGTCAAGACTTAGTCAGTGGGAATTTCGACTCCCACTGAGTTTAACCAAGCAAGTGTCTGCTATCTTCGCCCTTTGGGCTACGCTGTCCATCCTCGCTATGGTGCTACGTGCTTCGCACGCCGTTCTGCGAACGGTCTATGCAACTTCGTTGCGCCGCTGTCCGTTTGCTTAACTGCTAAAGCAGTAAGAGCAAAAGGCAAAGCACCTAGTCGGAGTGGCAACTCCCCACCTCTTTTAGGTGGAGGGATAAGCAACACTATCTCCGCTTCGCTACGCTGTCCATTCGCTCTAAATCGCCAAAGCGATAAGGCGAAATGGCAAGCTTTGCTTTCGTTCTACTAACATCAGTGGGAGAGAAAGAATCTCACACTGATGAAGTAATCACTTCAAGATACAGTCCGCTGCACTCTCCACACCACAAGTAGCCATGCTCACTACGGTACTACGTGCTTCGTACGCTGTCCTCTATTCGCTTACAACGATAGAGGCACTTTGTTTGTGGTGCCGTAGCGAGAATGGACAGTGCAGTGAAGATAATGCTATTTTAGTAAAACGTTAGGGATATTTAAGCAACTTATATTTCCACTCTGCTGGGTGAGAGAGTTTTGTGCTAGAAGATGGGAACCAAAGTGTTTGTCAGTATGCTGACAGAAATGATCCGCTGATTAGATACTCGTTTTGAACTGATAAAAACTTTGTCAGTCAATAGGAAGGAAAATTAATGATTGAGGAACTTGGGCAAAAAGTAAAAATAGCAAGCCGAACGCTTTCGAAAGTTCAGACAATTGATAAGAATAATTTTTTGATGAAATTGGCTGATAGTCTCATTAAAAATACTGACAGAATCCTGTCAGAGAATCAAAAGGATTTGGAGAAAGCTCAATCGCATGGAATTTCCAATATTATGGTTGACCGCTTGCGGCTGACAGAAACGCGGATTGCTGACATGGCAGTAGGTTTGCGACAAGTTGCTGGTTTGCCTGATCCGATTGGACAGCTTGTGCAAGGTTTTACGAATCTTGATGGGTTAAAAATTGTGCAGAAAAAAGTACCTTTAGGTGCTGTCGGAATGATTTTTGAGAGTCGTCCAAACGTAACTGTTGATGCGTTTTCTCTGTGTTTTAAGACGGGAAATTCAGTGCTTCTACGTGGAGGTTCAGATGCTTTGTTTTCAAATATGATTTTAGTGAAAATTATCAAAGAAAATCTGAAAAGTAGTCATCTTCCAGAGTCAGCAGTGGAATTTTTGAGCGACACGAGTCATGCAGAAGCTGAGAAAATGATGCAGGCAACCGCTTATCTTGATGTCCTTATTCCACGTGGAAGTAGTAGATTAATTAATACAGTTAAGGAAAAAGCGACCGTTCCAGTCATTGAAACAGGCGTTGGAAATTGCACGATTTTTGTTGATGAATCAGCTGATTTCGAGATGGCAATAAAAATCATCATTAATGCAAAAACACAGCGCCCAAGTGTTTGTAATGCCGCGGAGAGCCTTGTTGTTCACGCAAAGATTGCAGACCAATTCTTACCACAATTACAAAAAGAAATAGACAAAGTTCACAAAATTGACTTTCGTGCTGATGAAAAAGCGCTGTCAGTACTGACAGAAGCTACGTTAGCAAGTGACGAAGATTTTCGATGTGAATATTTGGATTATGTGATGTCTGTCAAAATCGTTGATAGCCTTGATGAAGCGATTGAGCATATCAATAAATATACAAGTCATCATTCAGAAGCAATTGTGACCCATGATTATTTCAATGCTCAAAAGTTTCAAGATGAAATTGACTCGGCAGCCGTTTATGTCAATGCTTCAACGCGTTTTACTGATGGTTTTGTTTTCGGATTAGGTGCAGAGATTGGCATTTCCACACAAAAACTTCATGCACGCGGACCAATGGGACTTGATGCACTGACAAGCACAAAATTTTTGATTGACGGGACAGGACAAACTCGCTAAATCACTGACAAAAGTTGATAAGTACTGACAGATTTCTGTCAGTAAGTTTAATAAAAAACGACCTCTGTAAGAAGTCGTTTTTTTACTTTTCATACTTCAAGTGACACTCATGTTCAATCTGTGTTTCGTCAAGTTCAATCGCAGATTGACAAACATGGTGTGCCTCTAAAAGTTTCCTAACAGCAACTTTTGCCTCAGTAAAATCTTGATTTTGAGGAATCAAAATATGAATCATTGCAGCATTTTGTTCACCATCAATAGACCATATAATGAGTTGAGTAATAGCACGAACTTCTGGAAGCTTTTCCAATTCAAGAAGTAAATCAGAATAATCAACATCAAGTGGCACAGACTCTAGCAAAATGCGCAAAGTACCCACGAATTTTGGCAGTGCTTTGCTCAAAATAAAGAGTGCAATAGCAATTGATAAAAGTGGGTCTAACCAATACCAATCTACAAAATGGAGAGTAATGGAAACAATCAAAACACCAAGCCATCCCAATACGTCCTCCAAAGCATGGAGATTTAAAATGCTTTCATTACGAGAAGAACCGCGTGCAAGAAGCCACGCTCCGAATCCGTTAGCAACAATTGCAAAAATCGCTAAACCAAACATTCCAGAAGCTTGAACTGGTTGCGGATTTAATAATCTAGGCACAGACTCAAAGAGTACAACAAAACTACCAGTAATCAAAATAACACTCGTAAGGATGGCTCCTAAAAGGCTAAATCGCTGATAACCAAAGGAAAATTTATTGTCTTCACCACGCTTAGAGAATTTTTGGAAAAACCAAGCTAAACCAATAGCAACAGCATCTCCTGTATCATGGACAGCATCAGATAGTATCGCAGTCGAATTAAACAAAAATCCAAAAATAAACTCCAAAATTGCAAAGAAAAAGTTGAGTACAAAAACAATTGTGACATTTTGTGAAGTCAAAGCATCCAAAGTGTGATGGTGCTTTTTATGTTTTGTAGAAGATAATTTTTTATTCATCTAAATGCTCCCCTAAATGTTCTGAAACATCCTTGAGTAAATGGAGAATGTGTCGATCATAAATACTGTATGTCACAGTTTTTCCACGTTTTTCGCTTGTTAAAATCCGTGCATTTTTGAGTAACTTGAGTTGTTGACTGACAAGGGACTGAGATAGTCCACTCTTTTCAACAATTTCATTGACAGTTGAATCGCTCGTAGCAAGTGTTGAGATAATTTTTAAACGTCCTTCATTTGAAAAAAGCTTAAAAAATTCTGCAATATCATTATAATTCGTCATATTATTATATTATAATTTTATAATATAAATGTCAAGTCAATAATAAGTTATTTTTGGTGAGACAACAGTTTCAAAGATATGGTCAATGTGATGTCACACTATTTCAACTTTTAGTTTCTTCATTTCATCTCATCTCTGTGTCGTATCATTTATCTGTTTGTTTATACTCGTTCATCTCTAAGTCTGTATTAGCAGATTTAGCAGTTGCAGGTATACCATCTTGCATTTAGGCAAACTTTAATTTCTAAAAGGAGTTTTTAGAAACTAAACAGCATTAGAGCCTGAAGCTCCAAAAGTAAAAAGTAGGGGCATTTGGTTGACTTATAAAAGAAAAACAGTCAAAGGATGGTGATTCTTGACTGTTTTTTCCATTTATTTATCCAATTGAGAAAAAGTGATATAAGTTCTAATAATCTTAGAACACAAGTTTATAGCCAGCTTTTTCGACTGAGAGTGCAACATCAGCTAATGATACCTCAGCATTTGTATCAAACATTGCTTTCCCTTCTTCCAAAAAAACTTTAACAGCGGTAACACCGGAAACATCAAAAATAGCTTGGGCAACGGTATTTGCGCAATGCGCGCAGGTCATGCCATCAATGGTAACCGTCGTATGTGCACCGATAGCAGTAGCACCCACTTCACGTATTGTTGGACCTGTGGTAGCATCATTCATTTCTGACATTATATTTCTCCTTTAAATTAAATAATATTTTTTAAACAAGTTCCACTCAAAAATTTAGTAAAAACATTAAGATTTTAACTACAAAAATGTGGGACACAGCTGTCATCACGAGATAAATCAGCCAATTATGAAAAACTTGGAGCACCTCGTAGCAGCTTAATTATAGTTTACGACGATGATCAGTTTTTGTCAAAAATTCAGTAATTTCATATCGTTAATGTTAACGCATTCAAAAAAACTTCCGCTTAGTAGGAAAAAAATTTGGCAGAGGAAAAAAATAACTTTTGCTACAATGAAATCATCGAAACAATAGATTTCCATTCATTACTTCGGTGGTAAAACTTATTAAATATTTTAGGAGAACAAAATGACAAAACAAGTATTATTGACCTGTGGTGCAGGTGCATCATCTGGGTTTATGGCAGCAGCAGCACGTAAAGCGGCAAAAAAACTAGGCGCAGATATTGAAATTAAAGCAAAAAGTGAAACAGAGGTTGAAGCTTCTTTACCAGAAATTGATTTACTTCTCGTTGCTCCTCACTTAAAGTACATGATTGAAGAAGTCAAGGAACTTTGTGAAACAAATCATGTCAAATATAACATTATTCCACAACGTGTCTATGGAGCGTTAGATGGTAAAGGATTAGTCCAGTTTGCTCTAAAACAGTTTGAAGGAGAAGACTAGTGGAAGAAAAAGAAATAATAGAGCGTGACGAGTTAGCAATAATTTCAATGAGTACTATTCTTCATGCGGGGAATGCGCGTGATTTTATCTTTCAGGCTGCAAATAAAGCGGCAGAAGGGCAATTTGACGAAGCAAATCAACTCATGAAACAAGCAAATGATGAGCTTATAGAGGCACATCGCGCTCAAACCTCAACCCTACAAAAAGAAGCAGAAGGGATTGAAATTCCTTACTCTTCATTATTTGGTCATGCCCAAGACCATGTAATGACTGTAAAAACAGAGTACAATCTTGTCAAGGAAATTATCAAGCTCTACAAACGATTGGAGGAAAAATGATATGAACAAATTTATGGGCTGGATGACCGACAGTTTTGCACCAAAAGTGAACAAGTTTGCCAAAAATGCTTGGATTGCAGCTATTCAAGAGGCGATTATGGCAGCAATGCCAATGATTTTGATTGGTTCATTTGCTACAGTATTGAGCCTTGTCAATATTTATGTCAAGGGCTTTCCAGATTTTTCAATGATTGGTACTTTTTCATTTGGACTCTTCTCAATTTTTCTTTCGTATTTGATTCCAAATTCAGTGATGAAACATAAAAATCATGTTGAAATCTCGAAACAAGCAGGACTGGCGGGATTGGCGTTTTTCTTAATCTTGATTTATCCTAAATTAAACACAACGACAGGTGCGATTACTTTTGATAGTAATTCATTTGGTACAGGCGGTATGATTGCAGCGTTAATTGCGGGTTTATTTGTTGCCTTTATCATGAATCTATTTACGAAATTTAATTTTATCGGGGAGGATTCAGGTCTTCCAGATTTTGTGGCAATTTGGTTTAACACTTTGTTGCCAATTATCGTTATCCTTCTGGTAGGCTGGTTATTTACTTTCCAACTTCACTTTAACTTATACGAAGGGATTAACTCATTATTCAGCCCGCTGATTAATTTGGGACAAAGTTTCTGGGGGCTGACAATATTAATGTTCCTTGGATTTTCTTTCTTATATTCTTTTGGGATTTCCAGTTGGGTATTGACTCCTGTAATTTATGCGATTGAGCTTCCTGGTATTGCTGCAAACCAAGCAGCTGTTGCTGCTGGACAAGCACCTACAAATATTTTTACTGTAGAGGCTACGACATTAATTTTAATTGGTGGTGGTGGAGCGACATTAGCACTGTGTATTATGATGGCTTTTCTTGCTAAATCATCACGTTTACGTATGATTGGGAAAGCGGCACTTGTTCCATCAGTATTTAATATCAATGAACCTCTTGTCTTTGGTGCCCCAATTGCGTTTAATCCAATATTGATGATTCCGTTTTGGATTACTGGCTTAATTACCCCAATATTATTATGGTTGTCAATGAAGCTTCACCTTGTTCCTATTCCATCGCAACCTTTTCAAATGTGGTACACACCAGCACCTATTGCTGGGTGGATAATTACGAAATCTATTGCAGGAGTTATCTTTGTATTGGCAATCTTTGCCATCTCATGGATAATTTACTATCCATTTTTTAAAGTTTATGATAAGCAAGCAGTCCAACAAGATTTAGAATGGGCCGAAGACGAGGAGGATTGATGTGAGAAAAAATAAATACCCTTATTTCAAAGAAGGATTTTTGTGGGCGGGAGCACAAGCAGCATCACAAGCAGATGGAGCGTACACCCAAGACGGAAAGAAGCCTAATTCATCGGATGTTCAACCTTATCTTAAAGGTTTAAGTAATATGGAAATTCAAAACCTTGAGCAAGAAGGAATGAAAATTGAGCAAGTGAAGAAGGCGCTTTTGGATACGGAGCATTTTTATCCTAAACGTCACGGGATTGATTTCTATAATAGCTATGAAAAAGATTTAGAAATGCTTGCTGAAACTGGTATGAAAGCTTTTCGTACTTCTATTGATTGGTCGAGAGTATTTCCAAATGGAGATGAAATGCTGCCAAATGAAGCAGCGCTAGAACACTACGAAAAAATGATTGACAAAATTCGTGAAGTGGGTATGGAGCCTATTATCACAATGCTCCATTATGAAATGCCGATTCATTTAACTTTGGAGTATGGAGGCTGGACGAATAAAGCGGTAATTGAGTTGTTTGTTCGCTATGGTAAAGTGTTACTGGAGCGTTTTGGTCAAAAAGTGAAGTATTGGATTGTTATTAATCAAATTAATATGATTCAGGTGGAACCTTTCTTGTCACTTGGAATTTGCAGTAATCAGTATGAAAATATTGAAGAAGCTGAGTATCAAGCTGTTCATAATCAAATGGTTGCTTCTAGTATGATTCAACAATATGCAAAAACACTTAACATTCCAAATTTGCAGGTTGGTACAATGGTTGCAGATGGAACAGCTTATCCTGCATCTTGTAAGCCAGACGATGTCACTCTTGCTTTGTGGCATAACAGGATGCAGTATCTTTTTACGGATGTGCAGTTTAGAGGAGAATATCCACAAGTTGCTTTAAATTACTTTAAAGAGCATGATTTAAAAATTAACGTGACAGATGAAGAACTTATGCTTTTGCGGGAAAATCCAATGGATTATCTAGCTATCTCTTATTACTTCTCTCAAATGGTTGATGCGGATAAAAATGGTTATATTCCGTATGACATTACAACCAATCCATATTTGGAGGCTAATCCGTGGGGGTGGAATATTGATTCGAAGGGGCTATATCACACATTATCACAATATTGGGATCGTTATCAAAAACCTATTTTGATTGCTGAAAATGGTTTCGGAATGTATGATGAACTCGTGTCTGGGAAGGTTCATGATGGTTATCGCTCGGATTATCTTGGGGCTCATATTGAGCAGGTAGGGCGTGCTATTTATGATGGAGCAGAGGTCATTGCCTATTGTGCATGGGGGCCGATTGATATTGTGAGTTGTTCTTCTCAACAGATGTCAAAAAGATATGGGTTCATCTATGTTGATATTGATGACGAGGGAAATGGCTCACGCCAGCGTTTGAAAAAAGATAGCTTTGCTTGGTATCAAAAAGTAATCGAAACAAATGGAGCAGAAATTTAAGGAGTTTTTAAACTCCTTTTTGAGCTTTGCTTGGTATGATTGTAAGAGAGGGTGTGCAAATTGTTGGTACTCAAAGGCTGTGAAATAAGATTCTGAGCGTTGCGCAATAGCTGGAGTGAGTTTGTATGAATGTCAAAAGATAGGATAGACAGATATTTTACTGTGAAAATGATGAAAACGGGATAATAGGATGAAAAAGAAAGAAATTCTTTTAGATTATCTAAAAAATCAGAAAAAGGAGCAGTTTGTTTCGAGTTCGGATTTAGCAAAAATATTGGGGGTCACAAATCGAAGTATCAGGTATTATGTGAAACAACTTAATGATGATACGTCTGATTTAGTGGAAAGTAGTCGGGAGGGCTACCGGTACAATTGGCAGTATTTTGAGGTTCCGAAAGTGGATGAATCGGTGGATGGGCGCAGATTTTCTATTTTACGTTATTTACTGCAAAAAGGTGACGAGGGAGTAGATTTATTTGATTTGGCAGAAAAGCTTTGGGTATCAGAATCAACAATTCGTCAGGATATGTCAGCGTTGCAAGAGTTAATGCAGAATTATCAGTTGATGATTAAGCAGCATGAGTTTCACTATTTTCTGACAGGGACTCAAGAGGCAAAGCGGTTACTCATCATGACACTCATTCGTAAGAAAAATGGTGATGCACCTTCTCTAGAAGATGAAATGCAGCAATTTTTAGGAGAAATTCCGCTGTCAGTGCTGACAGAAATCTGTCAGCAGGTTTTTGATGAATTTAATTTTCATGTTAATCAATATTTTTTCCAAAATTTTATTTTGCATCTGATTATTGTGCTTAATCAGAAATGGCAGGAAGAGCCTAAAGTGTTTTCAAGTCCATCTTTGCCAATGATTGAAAAAATTGCAGTGTTGATTTTTGAAAAATATCATCTTGAACTGGCGCAGGAAGATAAGTTTGAACTGGCATTGTTATGTGATGGTGAGCGAGGGCATCGTGAAGTTGAGGTTGCTAATTATGTGTCAAAAAATGTTTCAGACAGTCTTCATCAGGCATTGGAAGAATTAAGTAGTGTATTCCTGATTGATTTTACTGACCAACAATTTTTAAATCGTCTGTTACTTCATACTCAAAATCTTTATCATCGAGTAAAGGATAAAAAAGTTAAGCGCAATCTGAGTGCTTTAGAGATTAAGATGCGTTATCCTGCTTTGTTTGATGTTGCAGTATATTTGTCTTCGTTGATTGCAACGGATTTGAAAATTGAGATTGCTGAGGATGAAATTGCTTTTTTGGCGTTGCATATTGGTTCTTTTCTGGATGAGCAAAAGAAAAATGAGGAAAAAATCCATACTTTGCTTGTTGGCTCAGACTATTTGGAGAGAGAAAATCAGATTCAAGTCTTATTAGAATCACGTTTTGGTGATGAATTACTTTTTGTCAGTACTGACGAAATAAAAAATACTGACAGAATTGAGTTTATTATTTCGTCAGAGAAAAAATTTTTCGATTATGATGCAGAAGTCGTTTTTATCCAAGAATTTTTAAGAGAACGTGATTTTGCAAGGATTCGTAGGGGAATTGAACGCATCAAACAAAAACGCTATTTACACTTTTTAGAAGAATTTTTACCAAAATTAATTCAAAAAGAAGCGTGCATAGTGCTGGAAGAAGTAGAATCAAAAGAAGAAGTGTTCAGCTTCATTGGACAGTGGTTTTTCGAAAAGGGTTTTACTGATTATCATTATACCCAACGATTATTTGAGAGGGAAAAAATGGCCTCAACTGCCTTTACAAGTGGTGTCGCACTTCCTCATACCATCAGATACGAAGGGAAAAAAACTGGATTTCTTGTATTAAAGCCAGTTCAGCCACTTTATTGGGATGAACAATCAATAAAATTGATTCTCGCGATGGCGATAAATCCAGCAGATTCACATGATTTTAATCGTATATTTCCAAGAATTATTGAAATACTTGTTGAAGAATATCATGTGAATTTTCTGCGGAGAAGTCAAACGAGTGATGAATTTATTAATCGTTTGATTGAATTGATGGTCGCTGACGGATATTATGATTAGTAAAATATTTTCTGTCAGTACTGACAGATTTTTATCAAAATATCTTTGACAAAAAAATATAAATTTGCTATAATGTTTTAAACCTTTAAGGTTGTCCAGAGAGGCAGGCAAGGTCAGAAAATAACAAAGTAATAAAACGGTGGACAGCGTCCATTTTCTGATACTATACCTGCATTCTGATGGATGCAGGATTTTTGTTTTTACAAATCAGATTGTAAAAACTGTCGGAGTGCTAAAGTTTGTAAAATAGGACTTTAGTGGGTGTCTTAATCAACGGAGGTCGGTGCGCCTGAAGCGAGCAAAAAATAGAGAAATTTCAGAAGCACACTTTCAATGTGAACTTGCAAATTCCTAATTTTTATCACTTCAGGACAAGCGTCCCTCACATCTTAAAATAAAGGAGTCAAAGATGGCAAAAAAAGAAATTATTGATGAAATCACAATGAAACGTGCGATTACACGGATTACTTATGAAATCATCGAGCGTAACAAAGACTTGGATAAGTTAGTTCTTGTCGGAATCAAGACAAGGGGTGTTTATCTGGCAAAGCGGATTCAGGAACGCCTGCAACAGTTAGAAGGTCTGGAAATTCCTTTTGGTGAGCTTGATACGCGGCCATTTCGTGATGATAAGCAAGCAGAAAAAGATACCACAGACATTGATGTAGACATTACGGGTAAAGATATCATACTTGTTGACGATGTTCTCTATACAGGTCGCACAATTCGTGCAGCAATTGATGGTTTGGTAAAAATTGGTCGTCCAGCACGTGTCCAATTAGCTGTCCTTGTAGATAGAGGACATCGTGAATTACCTATTCGTGCAGACTATGTAGGGAAAAATATTCCAACTGCCCGTGAAGAAGAAATTATCGTTCAAATGTCAGAACATGATGGTACTGATAGCATTTTGATTGAACGTTAAGTGCTTTAACACCGTAGCGAGCATCGACAGCCTTTTTATCAGACGCTTTAGCGGCTAGATAAAAAGGACAAATGTTTATCGCATAGCCCGAAGGCCTTTGATAAAAGTCTGTCAGTTCAATGTGCCTGACAGAAGCATTGAATCGGCATATGATAGTTTTGTTAGCGTACTGACAGAGCTATCAGTATACTGACAGCATTAAGAAGTTACTGACAGGAGAAAAAATTGAACGATAACGATATTATTTTGAAAGTAGACGAAAAACCAGGAGCAGGACAGTGGTTTGGGCTTTCCTTCCAGCATCTCTTTGCTATGTTTGGCTCAACTGTCTTGGTGCCGATTCTTGTTGGAATCAATCCTGCCATTGCCTTATTGAGTTCTGGACTTGGTACCTTAGCTCACATGAGTGTGACGAAATTTAAAGTTCCTGCTTACATGGGATCGTCATTTGCCTATATTGGTGCGATGACTCTACTGATGAAAAATGGAGGAATGCCTGCAATTGCACAAGGAGCAATGACAGGTGGTTTAGTTTATTTAGTGGTAGCTCTCATCGTCAAGTTTGCAGGTAAAGGCTGGATTGATAAAGTTTTACCACCGATTGTAGTGGGACCAATTGTTATGGTCATTGGACTTTCATTAGCTCCAACTGCAATTAATGATGCAATGTATACCAATGCAGGAGCGCAGACAGGATATAGCTTATCTTATATCATCATTGCTTTGATTACAGTGTTAGCAATTGTAATTTATAGTATTTATGGAAGAGGTTTTCTCTCTGTTGTACCTATCTTGCTTGGGATTATTACAGGTTATGTTGCAGCGATTATTATCGGAAAAATCACGGGATTAAGCATCGTTTCATTTACTGGACTCACTCACGCAAAGTGGCTTGACCTTCCGCCAGTAGTTGTTCCTTTTGTAAGTTATCATTGGGCATTTTATCCATCGGCTATTTTGACAATGGCACCCATTGCATTTGTCACAATGACAGAACATTTTGGACACATCATGGTTCTAAATTCTCTAACAAAGAAAGACTACTTCCAAGAACCAGGACTTGAAAAAACACTGAGTGGTGATGGTGTCGCACAGATTATCGCTGGTTTCCTCGGTGCGCCGCCAGTAACTTCCTACGGTGAAAATATTGGAGTAATGGCAATTACGAAGATTCATTCTATCTATGTTATTGCAGGAGCGGCAGTTCTCGCTGTAGTTGTTTCGTTTATTGGTAAAATTACAGCATTACTGCAATCTATTCCAGCGCCAGTGATTGGTGGAGCATCCATTGCACTCTTTGGAGTTATTGCAGCATCAGGTTTAAAGATTTTAGTAGAAAACAAAGTAAACTTTGATATTAAACGCAATCTCCTTATTAGCTCAGTTGTTCTAGTCATTGGGATTGGTGGCATGATTATCAATATTACGCAAAATTTACAAATCTCGTCAGTAGCCATTGCGACTATTCTTGGGATTGTCTTAAATCTAGTTTTACCAAAAGATGTCAGTGAACAATAAAGTCAAGACTTATTCAGTGGGAGTTTCAACTCGCCACTGAATTTAGTCGGACGAAATTCAAAGCTTAGTGCTGCTTTGATAAAATGACGATAAGTCTGTCAGTACACTGACAGCATCAAATTTAATCAAATCAAAATTGTCAAAACAAACTGTAGCGACCGAGAGCGCTCAGTTAGGGTAAAGGAGACCTAATATGTCAGTAAAAAACGGATTAGTAAGTTTATCAAACCTCACAACAATGGAAAATCTAAGTACCGAGGAAGTGATGGCATTAATCAAAAGAGCGCAAGCCCATAAGTCAGGTACAGCAGAATTTAATCTGCCTAAACAGACTTTTGCCTCAAATTTGTTCTTTGAAAACAGTACACGAACTCACCACAGTTTCCATATTGCTGAGCGAAAACTGGGATTGGACGTCCTTGAATTTGATGCCCAAGCCAGCTCAATCAGTAAAGGAGAAACACTTTATGATACAGTATTGACACTGTGCGCGTTAGGTGTTGAAGTTTGCGTTATACGCTCAGGCGTTGAACATTACTATGAAGAACTTGTCAATTCTGAAAATATCACTTGTGCCATTGTCAATGGTGGAGATGGTTCAGGCCAACATCCAAGCCAATGTCTACTTGACTTGATGACGATTTATGAAGAATTCGGCAGATTTGAAGGTTTAAAAATTGCAATCTCTGGTGATTTGACACATTCACGTGTTGCAAAATCAAATATGATGATGCTTAAAAAATTGGGAGCGAAACTCTATTTCACAGGTCCAGCAGCATGGTATAGTGAAGAATTCGACGCCTACGGGCATTATGCTAACCTTGACCGTATCCTTCCTGAACTGGATGTTCATATGTTGCTGCGTGTTCAACATGAACGCCACGCAAGTGGGGAAGTTTTCTCAAAAGAATCTTATCATAGACAATTTGGCTTGACAGAAGAAAGAGCTAGATTGCTTAAACCAACGGCAATCATCATGCATCCAGCACCAGTAAATCGTGATGTAGAAATTTCGGATAATTTAGTTGAAAGTCCACAAAGCCGTATTGTTCAACAAATGAGCAATGGTGTTTACACACGTATGGCGATTCTTGAGGCAATCATGCAAAAACAAAATGAAATCAAACAAGAAAAAAATCTAAAAGTTGTAGGTGCAAGTATTTCGGGAGCAATAAGTTCTAACTTAGAAACAATAGTCTAATGTAAGTGCACGTATAAAGTAAGGCGGTATCATCTAGCTTCATCTACCTAGAAGTTAAATTGTGTCTTGCACAATATCTAAATGTAGAAGAATAGACTTGAATTCTCATTGGGTGAGTGAATGGAACCTTGATTGGTCAGATGATATTTCAAATTTCATAATGACGGCATGGCACACATTGTTAAAGCATGCTATACTAGTTCATCTCTAAATCTGCTCAGCAGATTTGGTAGATGACTACGCTGTCCATTGGCTGTATCTCCGCTTTGCTAAGCTGTCGATTTCGCTATCTCGCTGTCCATGCTCGCTATGGTGCTACGTGCTTCGCACGCCGTTCTGCGAACGGTCTATGCAACTTCGTTGCGCCGCTGTCCGTTTGCTTAACTGCTAAAGCAGTAAGAGCAAAAGGCAAAGCGCCTAGTCGCAGTGGCAACCCACTAGGTGAAACAACTAGTATATCCGTTGCTGCTTTAGCGCCAACGGCTATCCTATAAAGTGGCAAGTTCAAATCGCAATCTACTAAAGCAGCAACGCCAAATGGCAACTGCAAAGATACTGCCTTTTGCTCTTGGCGCTTCAGCACCGTAGCAAAGTAATTTGTAAATGGAAGATTTAGAAATTGAAGTGATTACTTCATTGGTGGGGGATTCTTTTTCCCCCACCAATGTTAGTAGAACGAAAGCGGAGCTTAGTGCTGCTTATCCCGCCACCTTATAGAGGTGGGGGAATTAGCACGCACTTGCTAAGTTAAACAGTATTAGTATGAAGCAGGTGACTTTAACGCACTTCAAATACGGAAAATAAGAACAGAAAAGAGATAATGATGAGCAAGAGACTCTTAATCTTGGAAGATGGCACAATTTTTGAGGGAGAGGCGATTGGAGCAAATCTTGATGTAACGGGAGAGCTAGTTTTTAGTACTGGGATGACAGGTTACCAAGAATCAATCACCGACCAATCTTACAATGGGCAAATTCTAACGTTTACCTATCCAATTATTGGTAATTATGGTGTAAATCGTGATGACTACGAATCTATCCACCCGACTTGTAAGGCTATAGTTGTTCATGAAGCAGCGCGTCGTCCTTCGAATTGGCGGATGCAAATGTCTCTTGATGAGTTTCTTAAAGCAAAAAATATCCCTGGTATTTCAGGGATAGATACACGAGCAATTACAAAGATTGTTCGCGAACACGGAACGATGAAAGCGGCTCTTGTTCAAGCAAAAGATGAAGTTGAACATCAAATGAGTCAACTAAAAGCCACCGTATTACCAACAAATCAAGTCGAAACCAGCAGTACAACAACGGCATATCCTTCACCAAATACAGGAAGGAAAGTTGTTGTGGTAGACTTTGGACTTAAACATAGTATTTTACGGGAACTTTCAAAGCGTCAATGTAACATCACCGTTGTTCCATATAATACAACCTCTGATGAAATTTTAGACATGAACCCAGATGGAGTCATGTTGACAAATGGACCTGGTGACCCTACAGATGTTCCAGAGGCGATAGAGATGATTCGTGGGATTCAAGGAAAAATTCCCATTTTTGGAATTTGCCTAGGTCATCAATTGTTTAGTCTAGCAAATGGTGCTACAACTTATAAGATGAAGTTTGGACATCGTGGATTTAACCATGCAGTTCGTGAAATCGCTACAGGACGCGTTGATTTTACTTCCCAAAATCATGGCTATGCAGTAGATAGTGAAAACTTACCAGAAGATTTGATGATTACCCATGTGGAAATTAATGATAACTCTGTTGAGGGAGTAAGACATCGTCGTTTCCCAGCTTTTTCTGTTCAATTTCACCCAGATGCAGCACCAGGTCCACATGATGCAAGTTATCTTTTTGATGATTTTATGGATCTCATGGATACATTTAAGATAGAAGCTTAGTGTAAAAATGTAAAAAACATGATTCTAAAAGAAGATGTAAAGTTTTTTTCTTGACAAATCAAAACTTTGACTTGAAATTTTATTATGAATTTGATAAAATATTTAAGTATTCGTACAACTTTGGTCTGGCAAACAGTCCAAGGCAGAAAGGAAATTCTAACGATGAAACAAAATATCCATCCTAAGTACCAAGAAGTAGTGTTTATGGACACAACAACTGGTTACAAATTTTTGTCTGGCTCAACAAAAGGTTCTAAAGAAACTGTTGAGTGGGAAGACGGTAACACTTATCCATTGATTCGTGTTGAAATCTCTTCAGACTCACATCCATTCTATACAGGTCGTCAAAAATTCCAAGCAGCGGACGGACGTATCGCGAAATTCGAAAAGAAATACGGCAAACAATAATAGAGATGGTCAATCGACCATTTTTATTTTTGAAGATGAAAAGCTGTCAATAGGCAGCTTTTTATACTATGGACTCATAGGTTTATACTAGGTCTCGGATTTAGTAGATGAACTGCAAAGATAGACAGATAAGAAAAGTATAATCAGAAAGATGGAGCGGGTGGCAAAATATTTCGACAGCTTAGACATGGTGCATTGACAACATGACATAGCAAGATTCTTTAAAAGAGTCTTGTAGAAATAAAACAGTACTAGCAATGATTTGCGACTTATTGAGAAAATGATAAATATTGCTAGGATAAAAACTAAAAATAATATAAAATAAGATGAGTTGATGGTAGAGAAAATTACTGATACTGTTTCACTTTTAAAGTGATTACTTCATTGGTGGGGGATTCTTTCTCCCTACCAATGTTAGTAGAACGAAAGCAGCACTTGCTAAGTTAAAATCCTTTTAGGAGTGAAAGTTTGCGTTTAACTTAGCAAGTGCGCGCTATTTCCGCCTTTTGGGCTACGCGATTTATCTAGCCGCTAAAGATCGCAATTCCCCTACCAATGAAGTAATCACTTCAATGCGCTGTGTTAAGGTTGCGAATGAGAAAAGCATGGTTCTTCCAATCGCTACAAGACAGTGTCACTGCAGCCCATCTAGCTAAACGTCTAAAGCTGTTTAGAGATGGGCTAGTATAAATCATCTTGAAAAATAATTGGAGAACGATGAATATGAAATGGTCTTTGAATGAGATAACTAAGAAAAAGCACATTAATTTTGAAGAAAATTTAGATTTGCACGAGGAATTATTGGCGCGTTCGTCAGAAATTCTTGATTGCTCTATTATTGAAACCAGGGGTGAAGTGAGTTATGAAGATGGACTATTTTATCTGGATTATCAGTTGAAGACGGTTCTGACTTTACCTTCGTCAAGAAGTTTAAGAGCAGTAGAGTATCCGATGGAAGTGGTTGTCAATGAAATTTTTACCACGGAAGAAAATGCAAAGGAAAATCAAGAACTGTTAGATAATGATATGATTTTTATCTTGGACAAAGATTTGATTAGTTTGGATGAATCTGTGGCTGACAATATTTTGTTGGAAATTCCTTTGAGAGTATTGGCGGAAAATGAAGAAGATGAAGCAATGCCAATGGGAAAATTTTGGTCAGTACTCACCGAAGAAGATTATAAAAAGCAACAAGAAGAAAAACAAGATGAAAAGAAATCTCCGTTCGCAGGCTTAGATGGATTATTTGATTAGAGGCTTCTCATTTTATCTGTTAGTGATAACAGAGTAAAGGTAAGCGGAATCAATTTTAATAATTCCAGCAAATAGTTTGTAGATAAATTAAATTTATATTATAATAGCATTATAAGATAGCAAATTATACAGATTTTTTTAAGAAGGAGAAGATATGACATCGAAAAAAATATTGATTATAGAGGATGAAAAAAATTTAGCACGCTTTGTTTCACTTGAATTGGAACATGAGGGATATTCAACAGAGATTAAAGACAATGGTCGTTCAGGTCTTGAAGAAGCTCTAGCAAAAGATTACGATTTACTTTTGTTGGACTTGATGTTGCCAGAACTTGATGGTTTTGAGGTGGCTCGCCGTTTGCGTAAAGAAAAAGACACACCAATTATTATGATGACGGCACGTGATTCTACGATGGACCGAGTGGCCGGTCTTGATATTGGTGCAGATGACTACATTACTAAACCATTTGCTATTGAAGAGCTATTGGCGCGTGTTCGTGCATTCTTCCGTCGTGAAGATCATGCTCATGCGGTAGAACAATCAGAAAATACGACTTTCAGAGATTTAGTGATTGATAAAACAAATCGTACAGTGCATCGTGGTAAAAAGGTTATTGACCTTACTCGCCGTGAATACGACTTGCTTTTGACTTTGATGCAAAATGTTGGTGATGTTGTGACTCGTGAACATTTAGTGTCACAAGTTTGGGGATATGAAGAAGGAACAGAAACAAATGTTGTTGATGTCTATATTCGTTATCTTCGCAACAAAATTGATGTTGAAGGACATGAAAGCTATATTCAAACGGTACGTGGTTTGGGATACGTGATGCGTGAACGTAAGTAGAATGTAAGATGAAAAAAAATAAAACGCCCAAAGAAATAGAGAATACAAATGAAAGCTCATCTAAAAGAAGTATCATGCTTAGATGGGCTTTTGCTAATACAGTTTTTTGTTTTATCACCTTTACGGTATTTGCAGTTGTGATTTATCAGGCGACAATAACAACCTTTATCAATGAGGAGAAAAGCGTTGTATTAAATTCAATGACAAATATTGAGAATGTACTCTCCGAGGCAAAAGAGCCGTTAACTTCGGAAAATTTACACCAATATATTGAGTATACAGCAACGATAAAGCCTGGTAACCATTCTGCTGAAGAGCAAACATTGATGAGTATGATTGGTAGTCGAAAAGCTTTTTATATCTACGATATTGATAAACACTTGCTTTATTCAACTCATCCTCGTTCATTTGGTTTCATGAATTTAAAAAATGATGAAATTAAGCAGTTTGATGGTAAAAATCCTGGATTTTTGGTTGAAAGAGAGATTGTTTCTAAGTCAACAGGTAAGGTGATTGGATATTTACAGGCCTTTTATGATTTAACTTCTTATCATAAGGTAAGTAATCTTCTATTGATTTCCCTCTTGGTTTTAGAAGTTGTAGCATTGATTGTAGCTCAGATTATTGGTTACTTCATGGCTCATTATTTTATGAGACCATTAGAGAAGTTACATAAAGGAATGCAGGAAGTTGCTGAAGATCCGACAGGTGAATTTAAACCGATTGAAATTAAGACGGGTGATGAAATTGAGGAACTTGCCCATGTTTATAATGAGATGATGATGAAAACCAATGCTTACGTGGAGCAACAAAAACGCTTTGTTTCAGATGTTTCTCATGAGCTTAGGACACCGCTTGCTGTGTTGGATGGTCATATTAACCTGCTTAATCGTTGGGGAAAGAATGATGCTGAGATTTTGGATGAATCTTTGCAGGCAAGTCAGTTTGAAATTTCAAGAATGAAAAAGATGCTAGAGGAGATGCTTGCACTTGCAAGACTTGAAAATGTTGACTTATCTAGTAGTGAACTGGATTGTGACGTGGTAAAAGTTTGTAAACATGCGGTGAAAAATTTTGCTTTGGTGCGTCAAGAATTTGAAATTGAGCTGATTCAAAAAGTGAGTGATGAGACTAGGGCAAAAATTTATCCAAATCATTATGAGCAAGCTTTAAGTATTTTGTTAGATAATGCAGCGAAGTATTCACCTGATGATAGAAAGTCAATTACAATCACGATTGCTGAGGATGAAGACTATGTGATTACGAAAGTCTCTGATAAGGGAATAGGGATTTCTAAGGAAGATATTCAACACCTTTTTGAGCGCTTTTTCAGAGCAGATAAAGCAAGAAATAGAGATATTGGCGGAACAGGGCTCGGCTTGTCAATCATGGCACGTCTAGCGGAGAACTATAAAGGAAAAATTGAGGTAGAGTCTGAGCTTGGTGTTGGCTCAACTTTCATATTAAAAATTCCGAAATTAGACTAATGGTGATGGACATTATATTAATCGTGCTTCGAAGTGATTACTTCATTGGTGAGGATTACGACTAGCCACTTTATAGGATAGCCGTTGGTGCTTCAGCGCTTACGGATATGCTAGTTGTTCAAGCATCGATAGCCTTTTTATCAGACGCTTTAGCAGCTAGATAAAAAGGACAAATGTTTATCGCGTAGCCCAAAGGGCGGAGATAGCACGCACTTGCTTTGAATTTCGTCCGACTAAATTCAGTGGCGAGTTGAAACTCCCACTGAATAAGTCTTGCCATTTAGGAAACTAGGAAACTAGGAAATAAATGAGTATTAGAGAGTTGTCATGGTGCTGACAGCTCTTTTTTTGTATACCGACTGGTATTCACGAGAAGTTAATGTCATGTTTTATAACATCTAACATAAAAAAATACTTGCTTTTTTATAAAATCATGTTATAATTTATAACATGAATGAATTGTCAGAAAATAGAGTAAATTTTATCTGTTTGAAATGACTATAAATTCTATTATTTGGTACTTTGGTAAAGAAGCACTCAAAGTGATTTGCTTGGAGATAGTTTGATGTATTATAGCTTTGGTACATATTATTCCAGAGAAAAGTGGATGGACTGCTGATTTTTGGTGATATATGTTGTATATACTAGTTCCATTTTGAAGTGATTATTTCACTTTATGGTACTGGGTTCGTGCTATGAAGGTTGGTCCGTTGTTAATTTTTACAACGGATTAGCCATAGTACAGACTTTTCCAAGTGATTGAATTATTTGTTAACTCTTTGACATGAGGAAATTAGTGATTTCATGATGAGTATTTCACGCATTTTAAAGGAGGTTGATATGGAGACGGGCTCAATTGCTTTTATTTTAGTTTGTTCTGCACTAGTTTTATTAATGACACCCGCACTTGCTTTTTTCTATGGGGGACTGGGACGTCGAAAGAATGTTTTGAATAACATGATGATGTCCTTAGCGCCGATGGCACTTGCTTCAATACTTTGGGTGATTGCTGGATTTAGTTTATCTTTTTCTGGTGGTGGTAGTTTTATTGGAGATTTTCAGCATTTATTCATGAATGGTGTGGATATGGCAAAAAATTCGTTATTTCCAGCTAGTCACATTCCTGATGGGTTGTTCAGTGGTTTTCAAATGATGTTCTCAATTATTACGGTAGCATTGATTACGGGTGCTGTGGTTGGTAGAATGCGTTTTACTCCGTTATTGATTTTTATGGTTGTTTGGCTACTTCTAGTTTATTATCCTTTGGCACATATGGTTTGGGGCGGTGGATTTTTGGCCCAGATTCATGCGATTGATTTTGCTGGCGGTGATGTTGTGCATATTTCGAGTGGTGTGACAGGGCTTGTATTGGCAATTGTTCTTGGAAAACGTCGTGATTATGAGCGCTTAGAATATCGGCCACACAATATTCCTTTTGTAGTACTAGGAGCTGGACTTTTATGGTTTGGATGGTTTGGATTTAATGCTGGTTCAGCGCTTGCAGCAAATGGTGTGGCTATTAATGCTTTTATGACAACTAATACTGCGGCAGCAAGTGCGATGTTATCTTGGATGTTGCTGGAAAAACTTATCATTGGTAAGCCATCTGTAGTTGGGGCTTGCTCTGGAGCGGTTGTTGGACTAGTTGCGATTACTCCTGGTGCAGGATATGTTTCGCTCTGGTCATCTCTTATTATTGGATTTTTGGTGAGTCCTATCTGCTTTTTCATGATTAGTGTTGTGAAGAAAAAATTTGGTTATGATGACGCTTTGGATGCTTTTGGATGTCATGGAATTGGTGGGATGTTTGGTGGAATTATGACAGGAATTTTTGCCACACCTGCGCTTTCTCCTGATAAAGATTATGTTGGCTTGATTTATGGCTCTGGTAAGCTACTTTTGGCTAATTTATTAGCAGTAATTTTTACAATTGTTTTCTCTGCTGTGATGAGTTTTGTGATCATCAAAGTGATTACTCTGTTTATGCCGATTCGTGTCACTGACCGTGCTGAGGCAATTGGACTTGATGACAGTGAACATGAAGAAACTGCATATCCTACGTTTTTGGGACTGGATTCTTGATTTTAGTGGTTGCGACAAATTAATGATGAACTAATCATTATTTCTATGGATACAGTCAAGACTTATTCAGCGGGAGTTTTGACTCCTACTGAATTTAAGGTACAACCTCTAGTTGTAACAACTAAGCGACCTGTACGCAGCTAAAGCTGCAACAGTCTGCTTAACATCAAAGATATGAGGTCACACAGTAGCAAAGCTTCGTTATCCATTCGCTCTATCTCCGCTCTATCTCCGCTTTGCTCCGCTGTCGATTTCACTAAGCCACTAGGTGAAACAACTAGCATATCCGTAAGCACTGAAGCACCAACGGCTATCCTATAAAGTGGCAAGTTCAAATCGCAATCGACTAAAGTCGCAAGGCGAAGTGGTCTTGTCCAAGAAGTCTAGGCGATAAAAGCGCCAACGCCCTATGGCAGTCGGACGAAATTTAAGGATTGCCATTCCGACTAGGTGCTTTGCCTTTTGCTCTAGCAGTTAGCTTCGCATGACCATTGGCTGTAAGGCACTAAAGTGCCAACGCCAAATGGCAATCAAACGGACAGCGGAGCAACGAAGTTGCGTAGACCGTTCACAGCACGGCGTGCGAAGCACGTAGCACCGTAGCGAGCATCGACAGCCTTTTTATCAGACGCTTTAGCGGCTAGATAAAACGGATAAATGTTTATCGCGTAGCCCAGAGGGCGGACATAGCACGCACTTTTTTTGATAAAATCAAAGAAATTTACTGACAGAATTTCTGTCAGTTGTCAATGAAAAATATAAGGAGGAAAAGATGAAAAAAATAGAAGCAATCATTCGAGGAGATAAGCTAGAAGATTTAAAAAAAGCATTGGTCGAAAATGGAATTGTGCATGGTATGACAGTCTCTCAAGTTCTTGGTTATGGTCAACAAAAAGGTTTTACAGAATATGTCCGTGGGCAAAAAATTGAAACAACATTGCTTTCAAAAATAAAAATAGAGATTGTCTGTATTAATCAAGAAGTGGACGAGATTGTTGCTGTTATTGCCACGGCTGTTCAGACAGGAGAAGTGGGTGATGGAAAAATTTTTATTCAACCTGTTGAGCGTGTCATTCGTATTCGTACTGGTGAGGAAGATGGAGAGGCTTTGTAAGCTTGACGTCGCAATGTTAATCTGATAATTTGTCATGATGCAGAGGTGATGAAGTCAAGATTTGTTCAGTGAGAGTTCTGACTCGTCACTGAATTTGAGGTACAACCCAGCGACTAAGCGACCTGTACAACAGTCTGCTTGACGCCACACCGTGGCGAAGCGGAGATAGCACGCACTTGCTTTGATAAATCTGTCAGCGACTTACAAATTGTAAGTCGTTTTTGTCAGCAAAAAATTCACTGACAGAAAGGGTGAGTGGTAAGACTGTTGAAAAAAAGCGGAATTAGGGGTAAAATAGATGAGATAAAGTTGTAAGGAGCAGAAGCAAAATTTTGCAATGAAAGATGGAAAGATTGAGCTTGCAACTTTGGATAAAGTCATCTCAAATACGATGATGTGTTGAATCCAAAAAGGGAATAAAAATGAAAAAAATCACAACGTTTGAAGATAAAAAAATTTTGGTACTTGGTTTAGCAAAATCAGGTTTGGCTGCGGCCAGACTTTTACATGATTTAGGAGCGATTGTTACAGTCAACGATGGCAAACCTTTCGTGGAAAATAAAGAAGCGCAGGAATTGCTCGAAGAGGGAGTTAAAGTCATCTGTGGCAATCATCCATTGGATTTGTTAGATGAAGATTTTGCACTGATGGTAAAAAATCCAGGCATTCGTTATGATAATCCAATGGTTGAACGGGCAATTTCTCTAAATATTCCTGTCATCACCGAGGTTGAATTAGCTTATTTGGTAAGCGAAGCACCGATTATTGGGATAACTGGGACAAACGGAAAAACAACAACAACAACGCTGATTGCAGACATCTTAAATGCTGACGGTCAGTTCTCTAAACTATCAGGAAATATTGGTTTTCCTGCGTCAGGAGTAGCGTCAAAAGCTGTCAGTACTGACAGCCTTGTTATGGAACTTTCAAGTTTCCAATTGATGGGAATTAAGACATTTAAACCCAAAATCGCTGTGATTACCAATCTTTTTTCAGCACATTTGGATTATCATGGTTCACAAGAAGCTTATGAAGCTGCAAAATGGCGAATTCAAGAGAATATGACGGCAGATGATTTCTTAATTTTGAATTTTAATCAAGAAAAATGTAAAGCCTTGAGTTCGGCTACAAAAGCGACAGTTGTTCCATTTTCAACAAAAGAAAAAGTGGCAGGAGCTTATGTTCTTGATGGTAAAATCTATTTTAAAGACGAATTCATCATGAATGTTGAGCAGCTCGCTCTTCCAGGTGAGCATAATGTGGAAAATGCACTTGCTGCAATTGCGGTAGCAAAACTGCGTGCTGTCAGCAATACTTCCATTCTGTCAGTACTGACAACATTTGCTGGTGTGAAACATCGTCTTCAATATCTCGGAGAACTTGATGGACGCAAAGTTTATAACGACAGCAAAGCGACAAATATCTTGGCCACTCAGAAAGCACTTTCAGGTTTCGATAATAGTAAACTTTGGCTACTTGCGGGTGGTTTAGACCGTGGAAATGGATTTGACACACTTGAACCAGACTTGATTGGTTTAAAAGGAATGGTTGTTTTTGGGGAAACTGCACCAAAATTGCAGAAAACTGCAGAAAAATTAGACATTCCAGTCTTTCACAGTGAAAATGTTGCTACAGCACTGGAAGAAATTCTGCCGCAAACAGAAAGAGGAGATATCATTCTATTGAGCCCTGCTTGTGCAAGTTGGGACCAATACAAAACGTTTGAAGAGCGAGGCGACCTGTTCATCGCTACCTTTGAAAAATTGAAATGACGACCTCATCAGTGAAAAGGTCTGTGCTGACGAGGTTCTAGTCTATAAATACACATCTAATGTAGAAAAAATAAAACTGACAGGATTCTGTCAGTGAGCCAAAAACCCCAAGTTAAAATTGGAGAACAAAATGCGAATTATCATTACAGGCGGCGGGACGGGTGGACATATTTATCCAGCGCTTGCTTTCATTAATTACCTTAAAACAGTTGAGCCGGACTCAAAAATTCTATATGTTGGGACGACGCGTGGACTGGAAAATAAAATTGTTCCAGCAGCAGGAATAGATTTCCAAACGGTAGACGTGCAAGGATTCAAGCGTTCGCTAAGTTTAGATAATTTCAGAACAATTGCGAAATTTCTCAAATCAGCGCGTGATGCTAAAAAATTAATCCAAGAATTTCAGCCAGACGTCGTTATTGGTACGGGGGGATATGTCGCAGGACCTGTACTCTATGCCGCAGAAAAATTGAGAATTCCGACACTTATTCACGAGCAAAACTCAATTCCAGGAATTACAAATAAATTTTTAAGTAAACACGTGACCAAGATTGCGGTTGCATTTGAAGCTGCAAAACCGTTCTTTCCAGCCGAAAAGACAGTTTTCACTGGAAATCCACGGGCTCAAGAAGTTGCAGACTTGAAACACTCAGATGTTTTAGAAAGTGAATATCATCTACAAAAAGGTAAGAAAACGGTCGTGATTTTTGGTGGTTCACGTGGTGCTATGACGATAAATGAAGCAGTAAAACAAGCCCTCCCTCAGTTTGTTGAACAAGACTATCAAGTGATTTATGCATCCGGTCAAATTTACTATGATGAAGACCACGAGTACTTCGCCCCTTACGAAAATAGCCAAAATATAGCAATACGTCCATATATTTCAAATATGCTTGAAGTTCTTTCAGCTTCGGATTTAATTCTTTGCCGTGCTGGAGCGACGACCATTGCGGAGATTACAGCATTAGGTTTACCGACGATTTTTGTACCTAGTCCTAACGTGACTGCCGACCATCAAACCAAGAATGCTCAGGCACTAGTCAAAATAAATGCTGCCAAAATGATTCCAGACAGTGAGTTAACAGGTGAAGTGATGATTGAAACCATCAATGAAATTTTCAAGGACGAGAACAACTACCAGCAAATGGCAGAAAATAGTCGCAAAGCAGGCGTACCAGATGCAAGTGAGCGACTTTACAATCTTGTGAAAGAAATAATTAAATGAGTGAAAAAGATAAAAATCTAACACCCTGGCAAGAAAAAAATCTCGAATATCGGCAAAAAAAAGCTGAGGAAGCCAGACAAGAAGCTAAGAAAAATCAACCCAAAATTGCTCGTTTCTCTTCTCCATTCCTCAAAACAGTCTCAAAGAAGGAAGAAGCTAAGAACGGGAAAGACATTTCAGAAGAAACAGAAAATGTAGAAGGCCAAGAAACAATCCTGAGTGAGCTAGAAAATATTGCTCAAGATGTTGAAAGTTTAAGAGAAACTAGACCATCTATTTTTGCGGGAAGTGGGGTTCTCCTCAAAAAAATGTGGATTGGTTTAGCTTTTGCGCTACTTATTTTCTTTGGCTCTGTTTACGCAGTTTCTCCATTAAGCAAAATCGGAAACTTTACTGTATCTGGAAACCAAAATGAAAGTGCAGAACAAATCGCTTTGGCTTCTAAAATTAAAACGGGTGACAATATTTTTCAAATTTTGAACACAAAACAAAATATTGAAAACACAATAAAAGCCCAATTTCCACGCGTATCTACTGTAAAGTTGAGCTACCATTTTCCCAATAATTTTGAAGCTCAAATCCAAGAATATGCAAATAGTGTCTATGTCAAACAAAGTAATAAAACCTATCTTGTTTTGAGTAATGGATATATTATCACAACACCAGTTGATTCAAAACAAGTACAAGAAAATAAGCTTCCTACTCTACAAAATTTTTCAAATGCTGAGGTTCAGGAGTTTGTAAGAGCATATGAAACATTGAAACCCGCTTTAAAAGCTCTGATTACCAATGTGACAAAAACTCCAACTAGCGCAAGCAAAGATTTTATTGCTCTTGACATGAGCGATGGCAATCAAGTTCGGGTGCCTTTGAGTCAAATCGCTGAAAAACTCCCCTATTATCCAAGTGTTGCCAAACAGGTCAAGGCACCCCAAGTCGTTGATATGGAAGCAGGAATTTATACAAAACCTAAAGCTGCCTATCTTGCTGACCTAAGCAAACAAGCTAGTGCTCAATCATCATCACTCGCGGCAGAAAAAGCCAAAAAAGCAGTGGAAAATACAGGAACATCAGCGAGCAGTACGACTACTAGTAACTAATAAGAGCTGGTAATAACTTGATTTATGTTTACACAATCTTTTGTTTTAAATTAAAAAAGCTAAGTAAAACTTAGCTTTTTTGTATCTTTTAGTGAAACGTTTCTTTTGTAATATAAACTTAACAATTATAGTATTGACAATCATTATTGAAAGCGGTATTATTTCAATAGAAACGTTTCACTAATAAAATACTAGAAATTAGTCAGTGATATTCACGACTAAAATCGGAGAAGATGATGGAGAAGGAAATCGGTGTAAACCGTACGGTACTTAAAACTATTTCAAATGGTGATTTAGAAATTAGTTTTGTTGCAACCGGCGATATTCACACGATCAAACACAAAAATATTTTTCTAAATCAACTTATCGGTCAAGAGATTGACGGTTCTATTACTAATATTTATCTTCGAGTTTTTGAACTCAACGAAATCAAATCTTATCCACTCGTGGGTAAAAATTCAGATTCACGGTTTTGGATAGGAAAATCTCAAGCAAAATGGACTGGAAGAATTGCAGATATTTCCTATGAAGTAAAGTTGAGCTTAACTAAAACCTCTTGGTTTTGGGAAGTGAGACTTGACGGTGTTTCAAAAAAGGTAGATGTTGTCTATGTTAACGATATTGGACTGGCAGATGGTGGTGCGTTACGAAGCAACGAGGCTTATAATGCTCAATACATTAATCATCAAGTTTTTGAAGAAGGAGGCTACAAACTTTTCAGCCGTCAAAATCAAGTTCAATCAACAGGTTTTCCAACACTCGAAACAGGAGCTTTTGGTGATTTGAGTGTAACAGGGTATTTGACAGATGGTTTTCAGTTCTTTGGAAAATCTTTTAAGCAAACAAGAAAACCAGAAGCGTTAGAAAAAATTGAATTTGATAATGAAGTCTATCAGTATGAAATGTCCCTGATTGCTCTGAAAACTGAAGCTATTTTACTCAATGGGCAAAAATCAGTGACTTTCTACGAACTTTATCAATCTGATAGTAAAACGCTCAAAGATGTCCCTACACATGATTTTCCTTATCTATCAAATGAAGTTTTAGATGAAGTTTCGCTAACGAAACCGAAGATAAAAATGAATCAGCAGCTTAATGGTCGTCTTCTAAGTAATGAGGAACTCCATCAACAGTATCCGAATGCAAAGTTTGAAGAAGTTGCTAATGGTCAAATTTTATCTGGATTCACTCAGCAGAATACACATTTTGTCAGTTTAGCTAAAGAACTAATTGTTGAGCGAGAACATGGTGAGATTTTCCTCTCAGGAAATTCTAAGTCCATCAAAAATAGAGGAATTGCAACGAGTAGTTTTATCTACGGATTGTTTAATGCTCAGCTTGTCATTGGCAATACTACTATGAACAAATTATTATCAAATCAACGTGACCATCTCAATTTGCACCAGATTTCAGGTCAACGTATTTTTGTAAAAGTTGGGAATGACTATCAAATGTTAGGGATTCCATCAACTTTTGAAATGGGTTATAATTTTGCTGAATGGACCTATGTTCTACCAGACGATACACTGATTGTTAGAAACTTTGCGGCGAATCAAGAAAATAGTATTCAACTTGAACTTGAGTCACAATCGGGTAAAATTTATGAGTTCCTGTTTCTTAATCAGGTCATTATGGATGAGATGGAATATAGAAGTGAGTTGCAGGTAGATGTGATTGATTCGATGACTTATGAATTTACAGCAAGTAAGAATTCGGCGAGCCAGATGGGAAATCCTATGCTCCGCTATCAAATGGTATTCAGTCAGCCTGTTGGATTGCTTGAGTCAGAGTATCTGTTTGATGGAACAACTTTCATTGAAGATAGTCTAGTCATCTTTAAAGTAAAAGCAAATCAACTGAAGGTGAAAATGACAGGAAGTCTTGACGGTCACATTGAGCGCTTTGATTTTTTGGATTTTGTTCAAGAAAAACAAAAATACAAAGTCTATATTGAGAGCCAACTACTCAACCAGTTCAGATTTACAAGCAAACATAAAACATTTGAAAAATTAAACACTATCTTGCCTTGGTATACCCATGATATGCTCATTCATTATCTTAGTCCTCATGGTTTAGAGCAGTATGGTGGTGCGGCTTGGGGGACACGTGATGTTTCACAGGGACCAATTGAATTTTTCCTCGCTACACAACAGCCAGAAGTAGCACGTGAAATTTTGTTGGAACTGTTTAGTCATCAGTTTGAAGATGATGGGACTTGGCCCCAATGGTTTATGTTTGACGAATATCAGCCGATTTTTTCTGATGAAAGTCATGGAGATGTGATTGTTTGGCCGTTCTTTGCAGTTGCTGAGTACTTAGAGCAAACTGGAGATTTCAGCTTGCTTCGTGAACAAGTTCCTTTCGTATCACGTTCAACGCAAACTTTCACTGAACAAACTTTTAGCTTAGATGAGCATTTGCAAAAAGAACTTCAATATATTAATAATCACTTTCTTAAAGGGACATATTTGTCTGCTTATGGAAATGGTGACTGGGATGATACCTTGCAACCAGCTAATAGTGAGCTTAAAGAGCATATGACTTCAAGTTGGACAGATGCCCTGACTTATCAGGCATTACAAAAATTTGCTCAAGCAATTAGAGAAATTCGTCCAGACGAGTCTAAGACTTTGATCGAGTTAGCAAAAGCAATCAAATCTGACTTTGAGAAGTATCTCATTCCAGATGGAACAATTTCTGGATTTGCTTTGCAAAATGGAAATGGAAGCTTTGAGGCAATGATTCACCCCAAAGATAAAAAAACAAATATTCAATATCGTCTTCTACCGATGAATAGGTCAATTATTGCAGAAGTTGCAGATAATGAGCAGATGGAGCATAACTTGGAATTGATTGAGCAGCATTTGATTTTTAATGATGGTGTGCGCTTGATGAATCATTCTCCAGCTTATCATGGTGGGATTTCTACGCACTTTAAGCGAGCAGAACAAGCTGCTAATTTTGGACGAGAAATCGGGCTACTTTATGTGCATGCACAGATTCGCTATGTTGAGGCGATGGCAAAGGTAGGTAGAGCTAAAGAAGCCTGGAAAGCGCTTGAACAAACGATACCAGTTGGACTGCAAGAAGTGGTAAATAATGCTGAGCCCAGGCAAGCAAATGTCTATTTTTCTAGTAGCGATGGTGATTTCAAAACACGCTATGAAGCTCAGGAAAATTTTGACAAGCTCAAATCAGGAAATGTCGGTGTAAAAGGTGGTTGGCGCCTTTATTCATCAGGTCCAGGTATTTTCACAAACCAAGTCATTTCTCATTTAGCCGGAATTGATATGACTGCGAATGGACTTGTTATTGACCCAGTATTTCCAGAAGAAACTCCAGAAATTGAGTTTGACTTTATTATCAATGGCAAACAGGTTCATTTCGACCTTGTCAGTTCTGAGGAAGTTTCTGTCAGCCTTGATAGCACACCACTTACCTTTACACGTCTGAATAATCCTTACCGTAAGTCTGGCGTGTGTATTGACAAAGAAAATTTGTTAAAAATCAATCCTAACAGTGTGGTTACTGTTAAAATATAAATAAACTATTTGGTAAATATCAGATTATAATTTTATCTTGAGTTCGATTTTTATGGTTCAAGATAAAAATTTTAAAATCAATAGAAACGTTTAACTTGTCTAAAATCTAAAAATAGAGTAGGGAAAACATAACAATGGAAATTAATAAAAAAATTGCTCTTGGAGCAATTTCAATTCTAGCCATGTTTACACTTGCTGCTTGTGGAAGTAGCAGTAGTAAAGCGAGCAGCGCAGCAACAGGTTCAATTATTTTTGGTGGCGATGGTGCTCAGGGTGGATTTACACAAGCAGATTTCAACCCGTTTGATTCTGCTAATCACCGTCAAGGGGTTAATTTTATGTATGAGCCTCTTATGGTTGTTAATTCAATTGACGGAAAAGCTACTCCATTCTTGGCTACATCAGAAAAAACTATAGATGCTTCAACGATTGAATATACGATTCGTAAAGGAATGAAATGGTCGGATGGACAACCTTTGACCGTTCAAGATGTACTTTATACGTTTAATTTGCTAAAGAAAAATCCAGCATTAGATACCAATGGTGAATGGCAAAATATTTCATCTATATCAACGACATCAGATACTATTACTTTTCATCTCAGTTCACCAAATGTTCCAGCAATAACTGCTATTGATAATCAATTCATCATTCCTGAACATATTTGGAAAAAAATTTCAAATCCAGCGAAATATTTGAATTCCAAACCAGTTGTATCTGGTCCATATAAACTTGGTACTTTTAATCAAAATCAATATACTTTGGAAAAGAACAATAGTTATTGGGATGCAAAAGCTATCCATGTTGGAACGATTAAAGTTCCAGCAGCTGCGACAACCCCACAGGCTGTTATTTCAGCAGGGATGGATTGGGCATATACGTATGTAAATAATGTTAATAAAACTTGGGATAAGGCATCGCAGGGTAAAGGGAAGAATGTACACTGGTTCCCAGCTGGTGGTATCATTTCTTTATTCCCGAATTTAACAAAATCACCATTAAATAATCTTGATTTTCGTAAGGGGCTTTCTGAAGCACTAAACCGAGATACTGTCGCAAAAGATGCTGAACTTGGTTATGTATCCTCAGCACCTCAAACTTCGTTGATGCCAGGTTTCTCTCAATTTAAAAATGATAGTATCCCAAATGGAGGAGTAGTTACACAAAACACATCAGCCGCACTTGCTAATTTTAAGGCAGCAGGCTATACGATGAAAAATGGAAAACTCGTTGATTCTACTGGAAAACAAGTTTCTCTTTCTATTGAACTTCCAAGTAGTTACTCCGATTGGCTTCGTGGTGCTCAAGAAATCCAAACAGAATACAAGGCTGTCGGAATCAACGTTACTTTAAATACTCCGTCAGACGCAACAGTTTATAATACAGATATGCAAAATGGGAATTATGATCTCATTATGGGTTCAGTGGGTGGTACAGGAAATGTTTATAGTGATTACAATGCTTTCTTGAATTCATCTTTCTATGCCCCAGCAGGTAAACAGGCAGCAAATAATTTTGAACGTTTCAAGGATTCTTCAACTGATGCCGCTCTTAATTCGTTGAAATCTGCTACAACTACAGCGGCTCAAAAAGCACAAGTAGATAAATTGCAAGAAACGGTATATGATCAACTTCCAGTGATTAATGTATTTTATGGTGGACTTTGGGGATTATATTCTAACAAGAACTTTACTGGTTGGCCAAGTGAATCTAATCCATATGCAGGTGCGCAGACATGGACAAATCAAGTATTGCTTGTAGTCCAAAATCTCAAGAAAAACTAGCTTTCAGTAGTATTGAAGATACTTTATTTGAGTTACCTCTTAGGTAAAGTATCTTCTAATTTTTTTGTAAATATTACGTAAAAACACAATACAAAAAAGGAATTTTTCAATGAAATATTTTCTTGGAAAGATAGGGTTATTTATATTAACCCTTTGGGCAGCAATCACGGTAAATTTCTTTTTACCTCGACTGATGCCAGGGTCTCCTGCCGATGCTGCACTTGCAAAATTGGCACAACAAGGTCCAGTAACTCCAGCAATGAGAAACGCTATTTATGCACAATTTGGTAATCCTCACGGCTCTATTTTTTCTCAGTATTTTCAATATCTTAATCAAGTCGTTCATCTTAATTTCGGGCAATCTTCTACGCTCAATCAATCTGTGGCTTCACTAATTGCACAAAAACTCCCATGGACTTTGATACTTATCGGTTTTGTCACGATTTTATCTTTTATTATTGGAACCACGCTTGGCGCTGTGATGGCATGGAAACGTGGAAAAATTAGTGATACGATTGGTTCTGTAGGGTCCTCATTTTTATCAGCTTTCCCTGCGTTTTGGTTGGGCTTAATTTTGCTCTATTTCTTTGGCTATGCAACAGGCTGGCTACCCACCTCTGGAGGATTTGGCTTAACCATTCCAGGTTGGAATTTGGCTTTTATCGAAGATGCACTAACTCATGCTATTTTACCAGGCTTAACCATTCTTTTGACAAGCTTAGCTGGGTGGATAATGGGGATGCGAAATACAATGATTACAACTTTGGGTGAAGATTATGTGACATTTGCTCAAGCAAATGGTTTACATTCACGAACAGTCATTTTAAAATATGCGGCACGCAATGCACTTTTGCCAAATATCACTAGCTTTGGACTTGTCTTAGGAGGAGTTGTAGGGGGCTCTGTTTTGGTTGAAACGGTTTTTCAATATCCAGGAATTGGATATTTACTATATCAATCAGTGACAAACCATGATTATTCTCTGATGCAAGCTTTGTTCCTCATCATTACAGTTTCTGTATTGGTGGCGAATTTTATTGTTGATATGCTCTACGGTGTATTTGACCCAAGAACGAGGAGATAAGAGATGTCAGATAATAAAAAGAAATACTCTGGTTCTGAAGCTTCACAAGGTAGCTTACAAAGAGGTTTGCGAGTTACAGCACGTGCTTTTTCGACAGTTTGGTCAGTATCTAAAGCACGAGTCGGGCTTGTTTTATTTGGTTTGATTATTCTCCTCGCTGTTTTCGCGCCAGTTATTGCACCATTCAGCCCAACGATGAAGTTTGGAACTCCAGGAATGCCGATGACACCTTCGATTCATCATCTATTAGGAACGACAACCGAAGGTTATGATGTGTTTTCCCAATTAATCTGGGGTGGGCGAGTGACTGTACTTGTTGCTTTATGTGCAGGATTGATTTCGACGATTATTGCGGTGATAGTTGGGTTGAGCTGGGGATATACAAAATCATTCTTTGGTGAATTTGTCGGTTTCATTGTGAATTTATTTTTAGTTGTACCTAGCTTGCCGTTGATGATTATTTTGGCTTCTTATGTTAAAAACGGCGGTTTAGTCGTAATTATCTTTGTTATAGTATTAACGAGTTGGGCATGGGGATCGCGTGTGTTGAGGTCACAAACACAAACTTTACGATCAAGAGATTTTATTGTTGCTGCTCAGTTTTCTGGAGAAAGTGCAATACGTGTTGTTTTTCATGAACTTTTTCCTAATATGCTTTCATTGATTATTGCTAACTTTTTTGGCGCAGCTACAGCTGCAGCGTTAGCAGAAGCGGGTTTGGAATTCTTAGGTTTAGGTGATCCAGCAACGATATCGTGGGGAACAATGCTCTATTGGGCACAAAATGACCAAGCATTGACGACAGGACAATGGATTGTATTGCTTGCTCCAGGTTTGATGATTGCACTTTTAGCGGTCTCTATGACATTGATCAATTTTGGTGTGGATAGATTAAGCAATCCACGATTGAGGGAAGGGAATTAAGATGAGTCTACTAGAACTTAAAAATCTTTCGATTGAATATGCTACTCCTGGTGAAGCACCATTTAAAGCGGTTAATGACATTAATATTAGTCTTAAAAAGGGTGAGTTTGTTGGCTTAGTTGGCGAGTCTGGTTCTGGCAAGTCAACACTTGGATTTGCGATTACCATGTTACAAAAAGCGCCTGCGCGAATCGGAGCAGGACAAATTCTTTTTGATGGTGTTGATATCGCACATATGACGGAAGAACAACTTCGTGAACAACGAAGTGGTGGTTTCGCTATGGTATTACAGTCAGGAATGAATGCTTTGAATCCTGTACGGACGATTGAGAAGCATTTTAATGATATCTATGAAGCACATAAGCATGTTGATAAAAATGATTATTACAGCCATTCACTAGAACTGATTAAAAAAGTTGGTCTTCCAGAAAGTACTTTGAAAAGTTATCCAGGCGAACTTTCTGGTGGGATGCGTCAACGTGTTGCGATTGCTTTGGCACTTTCACTCAATCCACGCTTGATGGTCTTTGATGAACCTACGACTGCGCTTGATGTTATGGTACAGCATGAGGTTATGGACACCATTCGCTCCCTCCAAAAATCAGAAGGTTTTACAGCGATTTTGATTTCACACGATTTGGGAATTGTACTTGAATCTACTTCACGTGTTTTGGTAATGCATAATGGTTCGATTGTTGAGGATGCTTCGGCATTTGATATTTCACATCATGCAAAAGATAATTATACTCAGATGTTGCTTTCGCATTATGGCGACCCTAGAGCAGAGGAAGTTTCTATTCCTGGTCTTGAACGTGGAAAAATCTCCAAAGAGATTACTGATGAAGAAGTTAAACTTGGAACAATCACAGTGAATGATATTTCAAAAGTCTATCCTCACCATAAGCGAGGGGAAAAAGATGTCATCGCGACTTCTCACGTTTCGTTTACTTTAAAACCTGGTGAATCGCTTGGTCTAGTGGGGGCATCTGGTTCAGGAAAATCAACAATTGCTAAAATGATAACGGGAGTTGAATGTCCAACTGAAGGAATGATAACGCTTGGGAATAAGCGAATTGACCAAATGAAATCAGGACACGAATTAAAAAAATTACGTTCGGATATTCAGATGGTTTTTCAAGACCCTTATGCTGCATTGAATCCTTTGCATAATGTAGAATATGTGATTATGCGTCCAATTTTGAACTATACAGATTTGCGTGGTGAAGCAGTAACAAACAGAATAAATGAACTGCTTGAATTTGTTGGCTTAACACCTGTTGAACTATTCAAGACTAAATTACCTCATCAGCTTTCTGGAGGACAGAGACAACGTGTGGTTATTGCGCGTGCTTTAGCTTCAAATCCTAAGATTATTATTGCGGATGAGCCTGTTTCAATGCTTGATATGACCTTACGTGCTGGAATTTTAGCATTACTTGACTCTTTACGGGTAAGGTTTAATGTGTCTATGCTTTATATCACACATGATTTGCTTTCGGCGCGTCTGATTACAGATAAGATCATGGTGCTTCATAATGGAATAGTGGTAGAAAGCGGTGTTACAGCAGATGTTCTCCGATATCCACAAGATGATTATACGGTTAAATTGTTAAATTCGATTCCGCAGCTACCTGAGGGATAAAAAACGAGGGAGAATAAAAAATGAAAAAAGAAGCATTAAAAAATCTCCTGTCAGCAATGACAATCCAAGAAAAAATCGGTCAGTTGACACAACTCGGTGGTGAATTTTTTCAGACAGATAATCAGGAGATTACGGGACCAATTTACGCGGAAAACAAGATGAGTGAAGAAGAGGTTTATACGCTTGGCTCGGTTTTGGGTGTTTATGGCGTAAAAAATATTCGCAAGATTCAAAGTGATTATTTGAAAAAATCACGCATGAAAATTCCCCTTTTATTTATGGCAGATGTGATTCATGGAGCGCGTACGATTTTTCCAATTCCACTAGGTCTTGCTACAAGTTTTAATCCTAATCTTGCACAAAAAACTGCAGAAATTGCTGCAAAAGAAGCGACTGCGGCTGGCTTGCACGTTACTTTTGCACCAATGGTTGATTTGTCGCGTGACCCACGTTGGGGGCGTGTGATGGAGGGAACGGGTGAAGATACTTTTTTGAATGGCATCTTTGCTGAATATTTTGTCAGAGGATTTCAGGGAGATTTTGACAAGGAACATCTTGCTGCTTGCGTGAAACATTTTGCAGCCTATGGTGCGGTTGAAGCGGGTAGAGAGTACAATGTGGTTGATTTGCCCGAAAATAAACTGCGTGAATTATATTTGCCTGCTTATAAAGCCGCGATTGATGCAGGGGTTGCGCTTGTCATGACGAGCTTTAATACAGTCAATGGTATTCCTGCGACTGGCAACGAGTGGTTGATGAAAGAAGTCCTACGTGATGAATGGGGCTTTGATGGAGTTGTCATCACGGACTATGGTGCGCTTATGGAGCAAGTGATTTGGGGAACAGCCAAAGATGAGGAAGAAGCGGCACAAAAAGCGCTGTCAGCAACTGTTGATATTGAAATGATGACAACAGCTTACTTACAGACACTAGAAAAATTGGTCAGCACTGACAAAAAACTGTCAGAGCTGCTAGATGAAGCGGTCAGACGAGTATTAGAGTTAAAAAACCGATTGGGACTTTTTGAAGACCCTTATCGTGGTGCAACGCTTGAGCGAGAAAAATCACAAGTCTTTACTGAAGAAAATAAACAAGTCGCTTACGAGGCTGCGGTAGAATCTATTGTTTTATTAAAAAATGATAAGAAAAGCCTACCTTTGAAAAAAACAGACAAAGTATCATTTTTGGGTTCATTACTTGACAGTACTGATTTACTTGGGAGTTGGTCTTGGAAAGGAGACGTAACCGAGACGGAGAGCGTTCTGTCAGTACTGACAGAAAAGGATCGTTGTCCTACGAAAGAGGCTGATAAATTAGTTATTTTTGTAGGGGAGAAAAGTGCGCAGACAGGAGAATCAAAATCTTATACAACTATTAGTCTGGCACAAGAAGCGATTGATTTAGTTTGTCAGTATGCTGACGGAAAACGGGAGATTATTTTAGTTGTCTTTGCAGGAAGACCTCTTGATTTGTCAGCGATTGCTGATCGAGTTGATAGTATTCTTTATGCTTATTTTCCAGGGACAATGGGAGCGCGTGCCATTGTTGATTTACTCTATGGCAAGCAAAATCCATCTGCCAAACTTACGATGAGTTTGCCGAGAAGTAGTGGGCAAATCCCGATTTATTATAATCAATATATGACAGGGCGTCCGACTTTGACTGAGAATGAAGAGTATGTCTCACGTTATCAAGATTGCTTGACCACACCACTCTATCCTTTTGGTCATGGACTTTCTTATAGTGATTTTGAATATTTTGACTCGTCTGTCAGTGCTAATGAAAACAAAATTAAAGTTGACATCTCTGTCAAAAATAGAAGTGCTGTAGCTGGAAAAACAACAGTTCTCATCTTTGTTAGAGATTTAGTTGCAACTACTGCTCGCCCACTCAAAGAATTGAAAGCTTTTGAGAAAATTGAATTAAATTCAGGCGAAGCAAAACGCCTTCATTTTGAGATTGACAGCGAACAATTAAAATTCTATAATTTTACTAATGAATGTGTCTTTGAACAAGGACAGTTTGAGGTTTTTATCGCCAAAAGCAGCGAAGATATTATTGAAAGTAAAATCGTTAAACTTTAAGTAATACTGTTTAACTTTTAACTTTTAACTTAGCAAGTGCGTGCTATCTCCGCCCTTTGGGCTATGCGATAAACATTTGTCCGTTTGCTTAGGTGCTAAAGCACCAAGAGCAAAAGGCTGTCTATCTTCGCTACGGTGCTACGTGCTTCGCACGTCTGCGCAACTTCGTTGCTCCGCTATCCGCTTGATTGCTATTTGGCGTTGCCTCTATTCTTGTCACTTTAGTGATTTGGAGATAGAGGATAAATGTTCATCGGCGCTTTATAGGATATCCGTTGGCGATAAAGCAGCAACGGATATCCTAGTTGTTTCACCTAGTGCCTTACAGCCAATGGACAGCGTAGCCATCTAATAATTTTACTACGTAAAATTAAAGGTAAACTAGTATAAGGACAGTCTCAAGAAAGGAAACAAAAATGGCAGGAATTAGAGAAATTGCAAAACAGGCGGGTGTATCAATCTCAACTGTATCTTATGCCTTGAATGGTTCTGCCAAAGTTTCTGAACCTACGAGGATTAGAATTAAGGAGTATGCGGATAGATTGGGCTATACTCCAAAATTAGCAGCGAGGACGCTTAAAGGAAATAAAACAAATATTATTGGAGTGTATATCTCAGGTTTTCAAGGTGAGTTTTATGGTGAATTACTTGATGGAATGCAACATCGATTGGAACTTTTGGGCTATGATATGATGGTCAGTTCAGGAAATCGCACTCAAAAATTTCTATCCGAAAAATTGTTTGATGGAGCAATTATTCTTGATAATAAATTTCAAGATAATGATTTAAAAAAGGTTTTAACTCAAGGCAATAAAGTTGTAGTACTTGACCGAGAAGTAAGTCATGAGAATGCACGGACAGTTTTACTTGATAATGCCTCAGGCTCAAAAGAGGCAGTAGAGTATTTACTCTCTCAAAATCAAGAAAATTACTACATCATTTCTGGACCAAGAGGAAATTATGACGTAGAAACACGCCTGCAAGCTGCAATTGAAACATTTGAAAAATCAGGAAAAACTTTCAAAATATTAGATGGAGATTTCACAGAACAATCTGGATATGAAGCAGCAAAAAAAATTATTGCAGAAGTGAAAGATAAAACAGTGGGAGTGTATTCGCTAAATGATGATGAAGCGATAGGATTTTATCGATATGCACGTCGCCATCATATTTTATTAGAACCACAATTTAAAATAGTAGGTTTTGATAATAACCATTCAGCTGATTTTTTATATCCTATCTTACCCTCTATCTCTTATCGAAAGCATTTATGGGGAGAACAAGCAGCGGAAACTTTGATTGATTTGATAGAAAGTAAGCCAAGTGCTAAAAATCAAACGATTAAGACAGCGCTTAGCTTTAGAAAATAAAAAATATGAAGAAACATATTTATATCATGAGACACGGGGAAACACTTTTTAATGCTCAACACAGAACACAAGGTTGGTGTGATTCACCATTATCTGAAAGAGGAAGAGCCGATAGCATCATGGCTTACAAATTTATGAAAAATTTTCCTATTGAGTTCGATGCATTTTATAGTTCTACTTCTGAGCGAGCGAGTGATACATTGGAAATCGTTTTTCCAAAAAAATCTTATCAACGTTTGAAATCATTAAAAGAGATGAATTTTGGTGCTTTTGAAGGTCAGCCGACCTACCTTGAAGTATGGGATAAGGCGACATTTTATGAGGCATTCGGTGGTGAAACTCGAGCATCGCTTGTTGACAGAGTAGAGAAAGCGTTTCTAGAAATTTTATCTACGCCAAAAAATCAAAATGTATTTTGTGTAGGTCATGGTGCAGCAAGTTGGTTTTTTCTTGAAGACAAGGTCAAGCGGACGACAGCTATGCCAATAGAAGGTTTTCAAAATCTTGACCTTATGCACTTGACATTTGATACTAAGACAAGGGAATTTGAGTTTTGTGAAATTGTCCATACTCTATGAAGTCAAGATTTATTCAGTGGGAGTTTCGTAAAACATTTGTCCATTTTCTCTAGTCGCTATCTTCGCTATCTTCGCTGCGCTACGCTGCCCGTTTGCTTAGCTGCTAAAGCAGCAAGAGCAAACGGCGATTCGACTGATAAAAGGGCAACTCCCTACTGAATTTGGTCGAACGAAATTCAAAGTTGCCATTTCGCCTTATCGCTTTAGCGAGTTGCGACTTCGACTAGGCACGTCCGTGACGTAGCGAGAATCGATAGCGCAGTGAAACGGAGATAGAGCGAATGGACAGCGTAGCGAAGCGGAGATAGTTCTGCTTCACCCTATAGGGATGTTAGCACGCACTTAATTCGATAAAACCAGCTTTTGAGATAATTAACAAAATATGATAAAATAGGAGCAGTTCAAAGCTCCTATTTTTTTTAGGAAGTGCTGAAAAATAGGAAAACAGAGGAAAAAATAAAATGAGCTTATTTTTAGATACAGCTAAAATTGAGGTAAAAGCTGGGAAAGGTGGCGATGGAGCAGTTGCTTTTCGTCGTGAAAAATATGTCCCAGACGGAGGCCCCGCAGGCGGTGATGGCGGAAAAGGTGGTTCAGTTATTTTCAAGGTAGATGAAGGAATGTCTACATTGATGGATTTCCGTTATAATCGTATTTTTCGTGCTAAAGCTGGCGAAAAGGGGATGAATAAGGGAATGCATGGACGTGGCGCTGAAGATTTAATTGTGCGCGTTCCTCAAGGAACAACGGTCAAAGATAATGAAACTGGTAACGTACTTGCTGACTTGATTGAAAAGGACCAAGAATTTGTTATAGCTAAAGGAGGACGTGGAGGACGAGGAAATATTCGTTTTGCGACACCACGCAATCCTGCGCCAGAGGTTGCCGAAAATGGTGAGCCTGGTGAGGATAAGATTTTGTTGTTGGAACTTCGTGTTCTTGCAGATGTTGGTTTGGTTGGATTTCCATCTGTGGGTAAATCAACTTTACTTTCTGTAGTATCAAACGCTAGACCAAAAATCGGAGCTTATCATTTTACGACAATTACTCCAAATATTGGGATGGTACAAGTCGGCTATGGCGATAGCTTTGTTATGGCGGATATGCCTGGTTTGATTGAAGGAGCGCATTCAGGTGCGGGTCTTGGTATTCAATTTCTTAGACATATTGAGCGGACGCGCGTCTTGCTTCATGTCTTAGATATGTCTGAACTCGAAGGACGTGACCCTTATGAAGATTATAAAACGATTAATGATGAGTTGGAATCTTATAATCTGCGCTTGATGGAACGCCCACAAATCATTGTAGCAAATAAAATGGATATGCCTGAAGCTCCTGAACGTCTGGCAGAGTTTAAAGAAAAATTAGTGGCAGATTTGAAAGATGACGAGCAAATGCCTGAAATCTTTGAAGTTTCTGGTTTAACGAAAACAGGTCTTCAAGGTCTGTTGGCTCGCACGAGTGAACTACTTTCCGAAACGCCTGAGTTCTTGCTTTACGATGAAGACGAGATTGCGAATGAAGCCGCGTACTACGGATTTGAAGAAGAGGAGCAACCTTTTAGTGTGTCTAGAGATGATGATGGAGGATGGCGCTTGTCTGGTGAGAAGATTGAAAAATTATTCATTATGACAAACTTTGACCATGATGAATCTGTTATGAAGTTTGCTCGTCAGCTGCGTTCTATGGGTGTTGATGAAACCCTTCGGAAAATGGGTGCTCGTGATGGCGATTATGTAAGAATTCGTAAATTTGAGTTTGAATTTGTGGACTGACATAAGATTTATACTAGTTTATCTTTAATTTTATGCAGTAAGATTATTAGATCAACTGCAAAGGGACAGCGTAGTGAACCACTTCCTCTTGCTGTTTTAGCAGCTAAGCAAACGGACAGCGGAGCAACGAAGTTGCGTAGATAGTGAAATCGGAAGCAGAGCAAAGCGAAGTAATTTCTAAATGGAACATTTAGAAATTAAACAGTATTAGATTCATCGAGATTGAAACTCAAATGAAGGCGATAAAGCTTAATTTTGTATGGTGAAGTTGCAAGGCAACGAATGAGCAATAAGCGATTTTGGAGAACAAGAATGGGATTTAAAATTATTGGTGACCGAGATAAAGATGGTAATTTTATTGCTTCTGCAGATTATTGGACGGATGCACGGATTGATACATTGTTAAAAAAATATAATCCAAAGGGCAAATTAACATTATCCAAAGCCAATCAAGAAAAACATGATGAAAAAAAGACTGAGTAATTCAGTCTTTTTGTTTTGTCATACCAGCTCAACTCCAAATCTACAAACATTATCAGTGCTGACAGCAGGTTGTCAGTAAACAATTTCTCATTGGGAGTCATCTAATGAGATTGGTAGGGGTAATCGTTTCTTGAAAAATGACACGATTTACAGTTTTAGATTCGTCAGCGACTTTATAGAGAGCGTTGCGTTGGAGATTTTGAAGATGAGGTAAGAGTGTCTGAGAGGAAAAATTGGCAAGGTTATCGCTGATGAGACGATTAGGATTAAATGAAATATCATCGGGTATGAGAGAAAGAACTGCCGAATTTTGATAATGTGTTTCTGTAATGCTTTGATTTTCAATGTGAAATGTCGTGGCTTCTGGCACTGACAGGGTAGAAGATTCATGCTTAGAGGAAAGGGGCTCTGTCAGTAAATTTGGGTATCCAGCAATGATAGCATTGAATTGGATAAACTGACCAAAAGTAGCTTGCTTATTTTTATATTTTTCTAATTCATCTCTTAAAAAAAGTTGTGCTTCACCAAAGGTCAATTTTGGCTGATAGTAAAATTTTTTTCTAATCTCATTTGTAATAAGTTCAAATCCTGTTATACCGACAACAAAACCATTTGGGCTAGTTTCAAATTTTTTAAAGTGACTTTGTGTGATGTGTTGGTCAGTTGTAATTTGTCCATCTGAGATAATGCTGATAAAATCAGGTGTCATAACAAGGTTGAGAAAGCTCATTTTGCTCCTTATATTGTTTGACTTCTAAACTATCGCTTAGAAGTTAAAGTTTGCATCCTACGTAAACCACTTCTTGCGCTTACCATTTCGCCTTGCCAGCTCTGCTGGATTGCGATTTGAACTTCCGACTTTATAGGATAGCCGTTTGCGCTAAGGCAACAACGGATATGCTAGTTGTTTCACCTAGTCGGTTGCCACTGCGACTAGGTGAACTAGTATTAAAAAGCCTATTTATTAAGGTTGTGAAGTCAACTCGTATTGTTTTTGACGGCGAACCTAAGACACAACCTTTAGGTATAACAACTAAGCGGTCCTTGTATGCAATAGTTTTTTTCTGTCAGTATACTGACAGAATTATCAGCTGGGCTGATAATTCCTTTATCTGGTAGATTCAATGCTTGCGTTAGTCGCATTGAACTGACAGAATTATCAGCTTGGCTGATAATTCCTTTATCTGGTAGATTCAATGCTTGCGTTAGTCGCATTGAACTGACAGAATTATCAGCTGGGCTGATAATTCCTTTATTTGGTGGATTCAATGCTCGTTTTAGTTGCGTTGAACTGACAAAGTTTTTGTCAGTGAATTTTATGCTTTTGTTCGTACAAACATTGCATCACCAAAACTGAAAAAGCGATATTTTTCATCAACGGCGTGTTGATAAGCTTCAAGTACAAAATCGCGTCCAGCAAATGCAGCAACAAGCATGACTAATGTTGACTTTGGAAGGTGAAAGTTTGTGTTGAAAGCATCAACAACTTTCCATTCATAGCCAGGTTTGATGAAAATGTCTGTCCAGCCTGAATCTGCTTGTATATCTCCTTTAAACTTGCTTCCGATTGTTTCTAAAGTTCTAATAGATGTTGTCCCACAGGCAACAACCTTGTGACCAGAGGCCTTAACTTCGCGGAGGGTTCTTGCTGCTTCTTCTGAAAGTTGATAAAATTCACTATGCATATGATGCTCGTCAATATTATCTACGCTGACAGGTCTGAAAGTACCAAGACCTACGTGGAGTGTCAGTTCAACAATTTTTACGCCTTTATCTTCGATGGCTTGCAAAAGTTCTGGTGTATAGTGTAAACCTGCTGTTGGAGCTGCAGCAGAGCCATTTTCTTTGGCAAAAACCGTTTGATAACGTTCTTGGTCTTCAAGTTGTTCGTGAATATAGGGTGGAAGTGGCATTTCACCTAAACTTTCCAAAATTTCAAGAAAAATTCCGTCGTAATGAAATTCAACAATGCGTCCACCATGCTCAAGTATTTCGATAACAACAGCGCTCAGACGACCATCACCAAAAATAACTTGCTCACCGACTTTCATCTTCCGAGCAGGTTTTGCAAGAGTTTCCCAGCGATTTTCACCCAAATCCTTGAGTAAAAGTAGTTCAATATGCCCTCCTGTTTCACTGCGCATGCCATGCAACCTAGCAGGCAAGACACGAGTGTTATTAAGCACTAAAGCATCTCCAGCTTCAAGCTCGTCAATAATATTATAAAAATGCTTATCTTGCATTTGGTGAGTTTTAGGGTCAAGGACCAAAAGACGTGACTCAGAGCGCTTTTCTAAAGGGGTTTGAGCAATAAGTTCTTCTGGTAAATCAAAATCAAATTCGTTAATATTCATAAAGACAATTATAGCAAAATTTCACTCAGGCAGCGTATTTTGATGTGAGTTTTTATGGTGGTTCATCTCTAATCTTTCTCAAAATTAGTGAATGCTTCTGTAAATATACTGCCTTGTGACGATTTATCACGACATCAAATGTGAAGTGCAAACTTCAGCTTGTAAAAGTAAATTTTACAAATTATCATGGAGAGTAAAAAAATGAGTTTTGTTGATAAATTTTGGTTGACATGACGTCATTTTATGCTATAATAAAAGTGTAGATAAATTGATATATACCAATTTAAAAGTGATTCAGACATCTGAAGTCAGGGTCTACTTTATAACTGAATTTGCTTGTCATAGTGATATTTTTTGTACCGAGGTCAATCTGTTGCTGATTGTTACAACGGATTAGCTGTAGTATGACTAATTTCACAGTGATTGGGTAAGTTTACATTTTACAAAGGAGCATAGAAAAATGAAAGTTATCGTAGTTAAAAATCAACTTGAAGGTGGAAAAATCGGTTTCAATCTTCTTAAAGAAGCAATGGAAAATGGTGCTAAGACACTTGGACTTGCGACAGGTTCAACTCCAGTAGAATTTTATAATCAAATCATTAATTCTGACCTTGATTTTACTGGCATGACTTCAGTTAACTTGGACGAATATGTAGGTCTTGATGGTTCAAATGACCAGTCTTATCGGTACTTCATGAATAAACATTTGTTTGAAGAAAAACCTTTTAAAGAAAATTTCTTGCCAAATGGTAAAGCCGCAGATCTTGATGCTGAAGTGAAACATTATGATCAAATTATTGCAGAACATCCTATTGATTGGCAAATTCTTGGTATCGGTCAAAATGGTCATATTGGCTTTAATGAACCAGGGACACCTACTGATATTACAACTCATGTTGTTGACCTTGAAGAAAGTACAATCAAAGCAAATGCGCGTTTCTTCACGTCAGAAGCTGATGTGCCACGTCAAGCAATTTCTATGGGGCTTGCCAGTATTATGAAATCTAAAAATATTGTTTTGATGGCTTATGGAAAAGAAAAAGCTGAGGCTGTCAAAGGAATGATTGAAGGCGAAGTTACAATTGATTTGCCAGCATCTATCTTGCAAACTCGTGATAATGTCACAGTGATTGCTGATGAAGCAGCTGCATCATTACTTAAATGAAAAAAATCTGTCAGTGTACTGACAGTTTTTTTCTATACTGAACGAACTTTAAAGAAAATCTAATACAATTGTCAGTGCTGACAGAAATCATTTTTTCTAAAATTTTGATAAAATGAAGTCGAGACTTATTCAGTGGCGAGAAACTCGCTACTGAGTTTATGTCGGACGAAATTCAAAGTTATAATGCTGCTTCCCCTGAGGGGCTTGCGATTGCGACTAGGCGCTTTGCCTTTTGCTCTTGCTGCTTTAGCAGCTAGCTTCGCATGACTATTGGCTGTAAGGCACTAAAGTGCCAACGCCAAATGGCAATCAAATGGACAGCGTAGCAACGAAGTTGCGTAGACCGTTCGTAGAACGGCGTGCGAAGCACGTAGCGCCTTAGCGAACCATTTCGCCTTGCTGCTTTAGCAGCTTAGAGCGAATGGATACCCGTGGTGCATCGACAGTGTAGCCCAAAGAGCCGGAGATAGCACGCACTTGCTTTGATAGAAAGAAAAGTTTGGAGGAGGACAGGATGGGGTTATCAGACACTTATCAACTCGCAAATGGTGTGCAAATTCCCAAAGTTGGCTTTGGAACTTGGCAAAGTCCAGATGGAGAGGTTGCTTATGAAGCAGTGAAAACTGCACTTGTTACAGGTTATCGTCATATTGATACGGCTCAGGCTTATGGCAATGAACAATCTATAGGAGAAGCAATAAAAGATTCAGGGATAGCACGTGATGAACTTTTCATTACAACAAAATTATGGAATTTTGTCAGTACTTATGAAGAAGCTGTCAGCAGTATTGATGAAAGTTTGGAGAAGTTAGGGTTAGAATACATTGACCTTCTACTGATTCATTGGCCAAATCCGGTGAAAACGCGTCCTAACTTTAAGGTGCGAAATAGCGAACTATGGCGTGCAATGGAAGAAGCTCATGAGGCGAGAAAAATTAGAGCGTTGGGTGTAGCCAATTTTCAACCTCATCATCTGGATGCTTTGTTTGAGACAGCAAAAATCAAACCTGTTGTCAATCAGATTTATAGCAATCCAAGTGATCAACAAGAGGATATTGTAGCTTATAATAAAGCGCATGATTTGCTGACAGAAGCGTATTCTCCGCTTGGAACAGGTGAAATTTTTAAAATATTAGCCTTGGGTGAAATTGCCGAAAAATATGATAAGACAGTGGCGCAAACAGTGCTGAGATGGCATCTACAAAAAGGATACCTTCCTCTACCTAAATCTATCACACCTAATCGAATCAAAGAAAATGCTCAAATCTTTGATTTTGAACTGACAGATGAAGATATGATGTTTATTGACCAGTTGCATGGTGCCCTTTTGCCACACAAATATCCTGATAATGTTCAGTTTTAACTTAGCAAGTGCGTGCTATCTCCGCCCTTTGGGCTACGCTGTCAATGCACCACGGGTATCCATTCGCTCTAAGCTGCTAAAGCAGCAAGGCGAAATGGTTCGCTAAGGCGCTACGTGCTTCGCACGCCGTTCTGCGAACGGTCTCCCGCTGTCCGTTTGCTTAGCAAGCAAAGCTTGCAAGAGCAAAAGGCAAAGTGTCTAGTCGCAATCGCAATTCCCCCCACCTCTATAAGGTGGTGGGATAAGCAGCACTATCTCCGCTTCGCTCCGCTGTCCATTCGCTCTATCTCCGTTTCACTGCGCTGTCGATTCTCGCTACGGCACGAACGTGCCTAGTCGAAGTCGCAACTCGCTAAAGCGACAAGGCGAAATGGCAAGCTCTGCTTTCGTTCTACTGCCCTAGGGTCTTAGCGCTTCAGCGCTTAGACTTCAGGGACAAGACCACTTCGCCTTGCGACTTTAGTCGCTTAGAGCGAATGGATAACGAAGCAAAGCGGAGGTGTGACCTCATATCTTTGATGTGAGGTTGTGCCCTAACATTGGTGGGGGGAGAAAGAATCCCCCACCAATGAAGTAATCACTTCAAAAAAGAAAAACCTGTCAGTACGCTGACAGGTTTCATTATTTACTGATTCATTACTTACCTCAATCTTCTACTCTCTGTCAGTATCATGGCAGGGAGTAGAGGTTGGAAAAATTACTGACGAAATTTCTGTCAGCATTTATTAAAGTTGTGAAGTCAACTCATTGACGGCGAATCTAAGGTACAACCTCTAGGTGTAACAACTAGAGGTTGTACCTTAAATTCAGTGAGGAGTTGCCCTTTTATCAGTCGAATCGCCTTTTGCTGCTAAGCAAACGGACAGTGTAGCGCAGCGAAGATAACGACTAGAGAAAAGGGACAAATGTTTCACGAAACTCCCACTGAATAAGTCTTGGCTTTATTTTTTGTAAAGACGATGATTATCACGAATCTCACTAATTGAGAAAGGCATTTCATCATGATATTCTGCATGATGATTCAAATCTAACTTTTCATTAAACATTGTTTCATACTCAGAAATTGCCAATTTTGAACGTCCATCAAGTAATGCTTGGTGGTCTTTTGCACGCAAATATTTCTCAAAACCATCTACTAATTCACCAGAGAAAAATTCAGCGACAGTTCCAGAACCATAACTAAATAATCCGATTTTATCACCAGCGGATAGGTCAGTTGAGTTTTCTAAAAGAGAGATTAAGCTCAAGTAAAGTGAACCCGTGTAAAGATTGCCGACACGACGATTATAAGCAATTCCATATTCAAACTGTTTCATCAAATCATCAGCATTTTTAGGATTTTCAGCCTCAAGTTTTGGCAATAAAGCTTTTTTACCCATTTTGGTATAAGGCGTATGAAAAGCGACCGCTTTAAAATCTTCAAAAGTCAAACCAGTGCGGCTAGTGTATTCATCCCAAACTTTTGCAAAGGCATTGATATAAGTTTCATTTGAAAATTTTCCATCAACAGAAGGATAGGCCTGCCCAAAAGGACGCCAAAAATCATAAATATCTTGCGAGAGTGCAACATTATCATTATTTAATACCAAAAGATGAGGGGCGCTAGTAACCAGCATAGCAACGCTACCAGCCCCTTGTGTTGGTTCTCCGCCTGTATTTAAACCATATTTTGCAATATCGGAGGCGATGACAAGGACTTTCGACTCAGGATGAAGAAGTACATGGTCACGGGCAGCAGCAAGTCCTGCTGTTGTTGCGTAGCAAGCTTCCTTCATCTCGATACTACGTGCAAAGGGTTGAATATCAAGAAGACCATGAACTACAATAGCAGAAGCTTTAGATTCATCAACACTGGATTCTGTGCCGACAATCACCATATCTATTGATTTTTTATCTTCATCTGTCAAAATACTTGCAGCAGCATTTGTTGCAAAAGTAATAATGTCTTGAGTAGCAGGATTGATTGCCATTTCATCTTGTCCAATTCCAATATGAAATTTTGCAGGGTCAACCCCTCTAGCAAGCGCCAACTCTGTCATATCAACATATGTATTTGGCACAAAAAAAGCAACTTTATCTATACCGACTTTCATTTTTAAAAATTCCCTCATTATCATTGCTTTGTGAGTTTAAATCATATTTTTGCTTTAAGAAAAACAAAAAAAGTTGATTTCACAACCTTATTTTTGAATGATATCATTTTAGCACATTTAACAAGATTTTCATAGCTCACCATCTCCAAGGGATAAACTCTCTTTACAAAAAGGACTCGAAATTATGCTATAATGGCTTTCGGAGGTTCACTCGTGAAAGAAATTGTAATCATTGACGCCTTACGTACGCCGGTCGGTAAATATGACGGCGCACTTTCTAAATATTCAGCAACAGAGCTTGGAACATCTGTCGTAAAACAGCTTCTGACTCGACATGAAGCGATAAAATCAGATGTGGCTCAAGTCATTTTTGGTAATGTGCTTCAAGCCGGCAATGGTCAAAACGTCGCTCGGCAAATCGCGATGAATAGTGGACTTTGCGCCACTGTACCTGCTTCAACAATCAATGAAGTCTGCGGATCAGGGATGAAAGCCATCATTTTAGCAAAACAACTCCTCCAACTTGGAGAGGCAGAGCTTGTGATTGCAGGCGGGACTGAGTCAATGTCTAATGCACCAATCCTGAAAAATCAAAAGACTGGTAAGGAAACACTTTCGATGCTCTCTGATGGTCTGATTGATGCTTTTTCAGGGATTCATATGGGAAATGTTGGCGAAACCATTGCCGAGAAATTTAAAATTTCTAGAGAAAGTCAAGATGTCTTTGCGCAAAGTTCACAGGAAAAGTCAGTTGCAGCCAGAAGTGCAGGAATTTTTAAAGATGAAATTGTCCCAATTGGAGCGCTGGCAGACGACGAAGCTCCACGTCCAAACTCAAGTTTAGAGAAATTAAGCACTTTGCGTACGGTTTTCAAAGAGGATGGAACGGTAACTGCTGGGAATTCTTCACCAGTGAATGATGGTGCTTCAGCAGTCATTTTGGCAACGAAAGATTATGCCACACGACACAAAATTCCATATCTTGCGGAGTTAGTTGATTCAGTAGAAATCGGAATTGATCCAGCCATCATGGGTGTTTCACCGATTGAAGCAATCACAAAATTGCTCACTAAAACAAAGTTGAATCAATCAGAAATAGACCTTTTCGAAATCAATGAAGCCTTTGCAGCATCCAGTGTTGCGGTCAATCGTGAACTGGCACTTGATGAGACAAAAGTAAACATTTATGGTGGAGCAATTGGTTTGGGGCATGCCATCGGCTCAACTGGAGCAAGGATTATCACAACCTTGAGCTACGCACTCAATCGTGAAAACAAACGTTACGGCATTGCAAGTCTTTGTATTGGCGGTGGTCTAGGGCTTGCCGTCTTGTTGAAAAATCCAAAATTTGAGAGCTAAAAATGGAAAAGAAATTCTATCAGATGACGCCAGAAGAAAGACGTCAGACGCTTGACTTAAAGGAGCAAACACAAGAGATTTTGCGTCAGATGACACTAGATGAGGACATCGCAAATAATTTGATTGAAAATCAAATCTCGGAGTTTGAATTACCGATGGGACTCGCTCAAAATTTTGTCATTAATGACAAAAAATATATGATTCCTTTTGCAACAGAAGAACCATCAGTTATCGCTGCAGCAAGTAACGGTGCCAAAATGGCTGGGAACTTTACTGCAAAGATTACGGAACGGCTAATGCGTGGACAAATCGTTTTTTATGACCTACAAAACGCTTCAAAAATCGCTGACAAAATTTCTGTCAGTACTGACGAAATCTTGTCAGTAGCGCAAACAGCTTACCCCTCTATTGTCAAAAGAGGTGGAGGTTTACTTGATATTTCTACTCGACTTTTTGATGAAAATTTTCTGTCAGTAGATTTTAAGATTGATGTCAGAGATGCTATGGGCGCAAACATTGTCAATTCTATTTTGGAAAGCATTGCAGAACGCTTTAGACTATGGTTCCCTGAGGAAAAAATTCTGTTCAGTATTTTGTCAAATTTTGCGACAGAGTCTCTAGTTAAAGTGTCTTGTGAGATTCCAGTCGAAAAGTTATCCAAGACAGGAAATGGAGCAGATGTCGCAGATAAGATTTCTGCTGCCTCACGTTTTTCAAAGCTTGATCCTTATCGTGCAGCTACGCATAATAAAGGGATTATGAATGGAATTAATGCAGTTGTGCTTGCAACGGGAAATGACACTCGCGCCATTGCTGCTGGAATCCACGCGTTTGCAAGCCATGATGGAAAATATCGTGGGCTTGCGACATGGTGGGTTTCAGGCGATAGGCTTTTGGGGGAGCTAGAATTACCACTTCCTGTTGCTACGGTCGGTGGAGGTGTCAAAGTTTTACCTAAAGCGCAAGCAGCGATGGAAATTTTGCAAATTACAGAAGCTCAGGAGTTGGCGAAAGTTATTGCTGCTGTTGGCTTGGCACAAAATCTCGCAGCCTTGCGTGCGCTTGTTTCTGAGGGCATCCAGCAGGGACACATGAGCTTACAAACTCGCTCTCTAGCGCTTTCGGTCGGTGCAAAAGGTGAAGAAATCGCTCAGTTGACTCAACTTCTTCATCAATCAAAACTAATGAATCAAGCGACAGCAGAAAAATTACTGACAGAACTCAGAAATCACTGACAAAACTGATAAAAACTTACTGATAATCTTGTCAGTAAGTTTTTATTATTATTTTATACCAAAGTTTTTGATTAAAGCATGAACCTCTTTTAACGGACGCTTTTTGTCTTCCAATAGCCATTTATGCCAAATGGCATAAACACCTGCAGCCATGAAAGCTACCCAATAATCATCTTCAGAGTTTACATAAAACTTTTTAATTTCTTCTGTAAAAATGCTCCGAATAATTGGTTCAAACTCCCCTTGCTCCGCTAAGATAAAATCATCACCAAATCGCTCAAAAAATATTTCTTGACGCTCAATCTTAACAGAGGCCAACGGTTGATTCCGCACAACATCAAATTCAGCGGAAATCTTAGGTTGATAATACTCATGCAAAACTTGAGATAAGTCTGAAAAATTTCGATAAAATGCCATACGGCTTACACCTGCACGTTTGCAAACTTTAGAAACACTCAAAGTTGATAGTTTTTCTTTTTTTAAAAGTTGTAAGATGGCAAGAGAAATAAATTCCCGTGTATCATTTTTCACCGTTTGCGCATAGTCTGTAGCTGCCATTACAAAAGCTCCTTTATTGTCACATAAGCTAGTTTTTTTCTTGTTTTCTATTTGAAAATATTATATATTAAGAAAGCATAAGTTACAAGTGAAACGTAAGTTGAAGGGAAATGATGGATAAAAAAGAATTAGTACTCGTTACAGGTGGTAGTGGATTTATCGCTGTGCATACGATAGCAAAATTGTTGAAAAAAGGTTATCAGGTGAGAGCGACTTTGCGCACGATGAGCCGTCAAGACGAAGTCAAAGCAATGATAAACCAAGCAGGTGCAATAAATTTAGAAATGTTAGAGTTTGTTCAAGCAGATTTATTGGACAAAGAAAGTTGGATAACAGCAGCTCAGGGAGTAGGCTATGTCATTCATGTTGCTTCGCCAACTCCGGCCACAAGACCAAAAGAAGAATCAGAGATGGTCAAAATGGCAGTAGAAGGACTACTCAATGTTTTTAAAGCATCTAAACAAGCAGGAGTAAAACGGATTGTATTGACCTCTGCATCGGGGGCGGTACTTGCAGGTCACAAAAATCATCCAGGAACATTTACAGAAAAAGATTGGACTAATTTGGCCGCTTCAATAAATGCCTATCAGCGTTCTAAAACAAGAGCGGAGCAAGAAGCATGGAAATTTGCTAAAGAACAAAACATTGAGTTGACAAGCATTTTGCCAGTAGCAGTAATGGGACCTGTGTTAGGGAAAGATTTTTCTCATTCTAATCAAATCATTAAATCTATGTTTGATGGGAAAATACCTTTTTTATTAAAAATGGGTTTTGATTATGTTGATGTGCGAGACGTGGCGGAACTTCATATTCTTGCTATGGAATCTGAAAGTGCTGTAGGAGAAAGATTTTTAGCAACGACAAACGAAAACATCACCTACAAACAACTAGCAGAATGGTTAAAACAAGAATTTCACTCGCGAGCAAGTAAAGTTTCTATCAGAGAAATTCCAGATTTTGTTGTTAGATTTCTCTCGCATTTTAATGAAAGTCTTAAAATGCCTGCTACATTTCTCGGACAAAATACCAATTGTAGTAATGAAAAAGCAAGAAAACTACTTGGGTGGAAACCTCGCCTAGCAAAAGAAGCTATTATAGCTACTGTACAAAGCATGATAGATCTTGAAATAATTTGATATCATTTTTCTAATCACAAATTGACTTTTGATTCCTTGGAATGTAAAATGAAGTCAAGACTTATTCAGTAAGAGTTTCATAAAACATTTGTCCATTTTCTCTAGTCGCTGAAGCGACTGATAAAAGGGCAACTTACCACTGAATTTAAGGTACAACCTCTAGGTGTAACAACTAAGCGACCTGTACGCAGCTAAAGCTGCAACAGTCTGCTTAACATCAAAGATATGAGGTCATCTTGTCCCAGAAGCCTAAGTGCTAAAGCACTAACGCCCTAGGGCAGTCGGACGAAATTCAAAGATTGCCTATTTCGCCTTATCGCTTTAGCGAGTTGCGACTTCGACTAGGCACGTCCGTGCCGTAGCGAGAATCGACAGCGCAGTGAAACGGAGATAGAGCGAATGGACAGCGGAGCGAAGCGGAGATAGTGCTGCTTTATCTCCGACCTAAGAGGTCGGAGTATTGCGATTGCGACTAGGCGCTTCAGCGAGCGCCTTAGTGAGCATCGACAGCGTAGCCGTAAGGCGGAGATAGCACGCACTTGTTTTGATAAAAATTGGAGAAAACGAGCAAAAATGCTCGTTTTTTTGGTACAATGAATTTATTAAACTAATTAATTGAGTTCTGCTCATTTGAAATCAGTGAAAGTAGAAGTTCTACTGTCCATTCGCTCCGTCTTCATTCTGTTACACTGTTGATTCACCGCAGGTACCCAGTAGCAAGACGAACTGGCAACTTCCAGAACCCTGCTTTCGTATGAACCTGTAATTTTCTTAATTTCAGGACGATTGCCCCTCATATCTTAAAGGAGTATGATTATGACTTTTAATATGTGCACTATGCTTTACGTTCAAGATGTAAAAGCAGAAGCTAACTTTTTTCAATCCATCGGATTTGCAGAAATTTCTCGCGAAACAATTGCGGAATCTGAAACAGTAACCTTTGCTCCGCAAGCAGAAGGAAATGCTCGTTTGCAGATTTTTGATATTGAATTTATCAAGTTGATGAGTCCAGAAGTAGCTGATAATAAGCCATCTATTTTATTTACAGTATCAGATATTTCAAAATGGCATGATAATGTCAAGACTCAAGGAGGTTTTATCAGTGATTTACAAGATATGGGCGGTAAACGCACATTCAACTTTCAAAGTCCAAGTGGTTCTTATTTTGCCTTCATGGAAGCCTAAATACGAAAAATTAAAAGTGCTAGTTAGCACTTTTTTGTTTAACGATAATCAAAGAACCTATGAAAGATTAATAAATATTCAATACAGTATCAGAATAAAAAATGTATATAATTTTGAGGTTAGTATAAGATAAAATAGTTTTATCATGCAGAGAAAGTGGTTTTAATTGCTCATATTTATGATATGATATGATTAGATAATAATGTAAGTAGGTTTAACCCTGATGATTTTTAATTATATTTATACTACTTTCCTAACAATTCTCTATACACTTGTGATGTCATTTGCTTTGGGTGGCTATTTAAAAGAACATAAGAAGAACTACTTATTAATAACACTGTATTTTCTTCTTCTTATCTTGAACGGTCTACTTGTAACCATGTCGGAAACATTTAAAACATTTGCCAGCGATTATAATCGACAATTTATGGTAAATCCAATCATTGAAACGCTTTATTATTTAGCGATTTTTGCAATTGCTTTAAAGCTAATTAATGAATTACTTGGAGAAAAGATAAAATCTCACCAATACGGAATTTATATCGTGTTTGCTTTGTGGCTCATTGTGGTTCCTTTTTTTAGTAATTCTGCATTGAAAGTATGGCTCTACTATTTTCCAAGTCAGGCTGTCACAATTTATATGGGAATTTACTTGCTCAAGCACTACCGTAAGATAGAACAGTCAATTGTATGGCGGAATTATGCGAAATGGCTAGGTCTATTAGCTTTGATTTTTGGAATAGCTATTGTTTCAGAAGATACTTTTGTTATTTTCTTTAGAGATATCTATCACGCTAATATGTTAAAAATTCATAATCGCAATGTATCTGAGGATATTTTTCACATCTCGCTTTGTATAGTAGCGATCAAGTATTTTTTGTTTAATTATAAAACAAACTCTGTAAATCAAATAATTCCTTCTTCACTAGATATGGTAAATATTGAGGTTGATGAAGAAAATGTTGTGCGCACAGATGAGGAAGCATCCTACTTTGATAAATTTGTAGCTACTTATGGTATCACTCAAAGAGAAGCGGAAATTCTTGACTTACTCATAAAACGCAAACACAACCAAGAAATTGCAAACCAACTCTACCTCTCTCTTGGAACAGTAAAAACACATACCCACAATATTTTTATCAAACTTCAAATTGAGCGGCGCTCAGATGTTTGTGAAGTGTGGGAAAACTTCAAAAAGTCGGAAAAACTTAAATAAATAATGATAAAAATATCTGTCCTAAATGAACAGATATTTTCTTTTCGTAAAGATGAAAGCTTCATAAATCATTAAGTAAATGCTCTAAACCTTACTAAACTTTTTAATTTAAACTATTGATATAAAAGGGCTTTCATGAATTTTCAAAGATTATATCTTTAGGTTGATTGTTTTAAAAATATGCTCCTGATATACTGAAAGCGTTCCCGAAAGGGAGGACGAAAATTCAATTTACTATTTTATTCAGGAGGAATAAAAACATGACAACATCGAAAAAACGTGATTTTATCACAACAGAAGATTACAGCAAAGAAGAAATTCTTGACATTGTGAATCTTGGATTGAAAATTAAAGCAGCGATTAAAAATGGCTACTATCCGCCACTGTTGAAGAATAAATCACTTGGTATGATTTTTCAACAAACATCTACGCGGACTCGTGTTTCTTTTGAAACTGCAATGACACAACTTGGCGGACACGCAGAATATTTGGCGCCAGGTCAGATTCAACTCGGAGGACACGAAACAATAGAAGATACAAGTACAGTCCTTTCCCGCTTGCTTGACGTGATTATGGCACGTGTTGACCGTCATGAATCAGTGAATAATCTGGCAAAACACACAACAGTTCCAGTCTTTAATGGAATGTCAGACTATAACCATCCTACACAAGAAATAGGAGATTTAACCACCATTATTGAACACTTACCAACTGGTAAGAAGCTTGAAGATTGTAAGGTCGTTTTTGTCGGAGATGCAACGCAAGTTTGTTTCTCATTAGGACTTATTGCGACAAAAATGGGGATGCACTTCGTTCACTTTGGCCCTAAAGGCTATCAACTTAACGAAGAACACCAAGCCAAGTTAGCAGCAAACTGTGAAGTTTCAGGAGGAACTTTTGAAGTAACAGATGACGAAGCTTCTATCGTAGGTGCAGATTTCCTTTACACAGATGTTTGGTACGGCTTATATGATGCAGAACTTTCAGAAGAAGAACGTTTGGCGATTTTCTTCCCTAAATATCAAGTAACACCTGAGATGATGAATAAAGCAGGCGTCAATACTAAATTTATGCACTGTTTACCAGCTTCGCGTGGTGAAGAAGTCGTGGATGCTGTGATTGATGGTGAAAATTCAATCTGTTTTGATGAGGCAGAAAATCGCTTGACTTCAATTCGTGCTTTGCTTGTTTATCTCCTACGTGACTATCAAGAAAAAAATCCTTATGATTTAAAAGCACAAGCTGAGGCAAAAGCTGATTTAGAAGCTTACTTAGCGAAATAAGAAAGCGTGTCTTCTATGGAAAATGGAAAGAAAAAATTTAGCTTAGCGAGTGCAATTCTTTCTGTCATTTGTGTTGTTTTTGTTGCCGAGGCAGCAGCACCCGTTGCTGCCATTGGTAACTCTCAGTTCTTTTGGTGGATTGTTTTGATTATTGCTTTTCTGTTGCCTTATGGTCTGATTACTTCTGAGCTTGGAACAACTTATACAGGTGAAGGAGGACTTTATGATTGGGTAACAAAGGCTTTCGGTCATCGCTGGGGAGCGCGGGTTTCTTGGTTTTATTGGATTAATTTCCCGCTTTGGATGGCTTCGCTTGCTGTACTTTGCCCAGACTTACTACAAAAAATATTTGGTTTTCAACTCAATACACCTATTGCATTGGTTATTGAACTTGTCTTTATTTGGGTGATTGTCTTAATCAGTCTATATCCGGTAAGTGATAGTGTTTGGATTCTGAATGGTGGCGCAGTCATAAAGGTATTCTTAGCTTTGGCATTAGGTGGATTTGGAGTTTATTCTGCAATCACACACGGTGTAGCGAACCACTATACCTTAGCTTCACTTTTACCAAGCTTTGATTTGCATAGTTTATCTTTTATCTCAGTGATTATCTTTAATCTGCTAGGCTTTGAGGTAATATGTACCTTTGCCGATAGTATGGAAAATCCTAAGAAACAAATTCCCCAATCAATCATTATTGGTGGGGTGGTCATTGCAGCGATTTATATGTTTTCAGCTTTTGGGATTGGTGTTGCGATTCCGACGGATAAACTTTCGACAAGTTCAGGCTTAGTAGATAGTTTTCAAGTGATGTTAGGCACACCAACGGGCTGGTTTATCAGTTTGATTGCCTTTCTGTTCATGCTGACTTTGTTTGGCAATATGGTTTCCTGGTCACAAGGGGTAAATAATATTGCAAGTTATGCTGCTGATAATGGTGATATGCCTAAATTCTTCTCAAAACGGCGTTCGTCTAATGGAATATCTTGGGGAGCTGCATTGATGAATGGGATTGTGGCAACGATAATTGTCGTTATTGCTCCAATCTTACCCAATCAGGACTTGTTCTGGTCATTCTTCTCTTTGAATCTTGTTTTGTTCTTATTGAGTTATGTTCCAGTATTTCCTGCTTTCTTTAAGTTGCGTAAAATTGATCCTGATACTCCTCGCCCTTTTCGTGTAAGTGGTGGTACGGGACTATTGAAGTTATACACAGCTTTACCGATGATTATTATCATTATTTCACTCATTTTTACTGCTATTCCACTGCAATTTGATAAGGCTTCGCTAACAGAACAGCTTCCGATTACGCTTGGAGCAATTATCTTTATCATTATTGGTGAATTAATTATTTGGACAAAAAAGATAAAAAAATAAAGGAGAAATAAAAATGTCAAAACGTATTATTGGTACTACACCAAAACAAGATGGATTTCGGATGCCTGCTGAATTTGAAGCACAAAAACAAGTGTTTATGATTTGGCCAGAACGTCCAGACAACTGGCGTGATGGTGCAAAACCAGTACAGGTTGCATTTGCCAATGTGGCTAAGGCAATCAGTCAATTTACGCCTGTCACAATGTTGGTTTCTAAAGTACAATATCAAAATGCCCGTTATCAACTGGCGGATGAAATCAGAGTGATTGAGGTCTCAAATAATGATTCTTGGGTGCGAGATTGTGGACCGACATTCGTGATTAATGATAAGGGTGAACTTCGTGCAAATGACTGGACTTTTAATGCATGGGGAGGATTAGTTGATGGTTTATACTTCCCTTGGGATCAAGATGATTTAGTTGCACAAAAGGTTTGTGAGTTAGAAGCTGTTGATTCTTATCGAACAAATGATTTTGTACTGGAAGGTGGCTCTTTCCATGTTGATGGAGAGGGGACGGTTTTAACGACAGAAATGTGTCTTTTGTCTGAGGGACGGAATCCCCATATGACTAAAGTAGAAATTGAAAATATGCTTAAAGAGCATTTGAATGCTGAAAAAGTCCTTTGGCTTGGTGATGGGATTGACCCAGAAGAAACAAATGGTCATGTGGATGATGTCGCGTGTTTTGTTGCTCCGGGTGAGGTGGCTTGTATTTATACAGAGGATGTTCATTCACCTTTTTACGAGGCAGCACAGGATGCTTACAAACGTTTGAGTGAAATGACAGATGCCAAAGGTCGTCAACTGAAAGTGCATAAGCTGACTTGTCCAGTCGATAACGTTACGATTAAGGGTGATTTTAAGATTGATACGGTTGAAGGAACACTTCCTCGCGAAGACGGCGATATCTGTATCGCTTCCTATATGAATTTCTTGATTACAAATAATGGGGTTATCGTTCCGCAATATGGGGATGAAAATGATGCATTAGCTTTGCAACAGGTTCAGGAGATGTTCCCAGAACGTGAAATTGTCGGGGTCAATACTGTAGAAGTAGTATATGGTGGGGGAAATATTCACTGTATTACGCAACAACAACCTAAGGCATAGAAGGATAAGAGAGGGGAAGAAAAATGGGAAAGCGTATTGTCGTTGCTCTTGGGGGGAATGCGATTCTGACAGACAATCCAACAGCTCAAGCACAAGCGGAAGCTCTTCAAAGAACTGCTGAACAGTTAATTCCGTTGATTAAAGGGAATGATGTTGAGATGGTCATCACACATGGTAATGGTCCTCAAGTTGGAAATCTGTTGTTGCAACAATTGGAGAGTGATTCTCCTAAAAATCCTGCAATGCCTCTTGATACTGCGGTTGCTATGACTCAAGGACAAATTGGTTTTTGGATGGGTCAAGCATTTACTAAGGCTCTGGTTGATAATAAGATGTCAGAAGTTCCCTTTGTGTCTGTGGTGACTAGAACGGTTGTTGATGCTAATGACTCTGCTTTTGAAAATCCAACGAAACCGATTGGGCCTTTTTATACAGAGCAAGAGGTTAAAGAGATTCAAATAAAATATCCTGACTGGAAAATAATTGAGGACGCAGGGCGTGGTTATCGTCGTGTTGTACCTTCACCATTGCCTTTACGTATTGTGGAAGCGGAAGCAATTAAGCCTTTATTAGATGCAGCTGTGTTAGTGACGGTATCTGGTGGCGGAGGTATTCCGGTTGTTGAGGAGGATAATGGTTTTAAAGGTGTTGAAGCGGTCATTGACAAAGATTTTTCTGCAGCCAAGCTTGCTGAACTTGTGGATGCAGATGAACTTGTGATTTTTACTTCTGTTGGCGATGTTTTTCTGAATTATGGTAAACCCAACCAGCAGACTTTAGGGACTGTTTCGGTGAGTGAGATGAAGAAGTATTTGGCTGAGAATCAATTTGCAGCAGGTTCGATGAAGCCTAAAGTTGCAGCAGCAGTTTCTTTTGTGGAGAATACGGGAAAAGTTGCTACGATTACTTCACTTGATAATGTAACAAACTTTGTTAAAAGTGGTGCAGGAACACGAATTATTCCTGATTAAAGTAATAAAAAATAGTATGGGAAAAATGCCATGCTATTTTTTGCAATTTTAATCACAATATTGGTCATAAGAATGAGGTGAAGGCGCTTAGTTTTTGCTATAACTGAGTTCATACAATTAGAATGGGTGAAAAAAATATAAGTCTCTCTAAGAAACTTCGTTTCTCTACGAGATTTCCTATCTCCGTACTTATTGCATCACGCTGTCCATTGGTTTATGTGCTAAAGCACAAAGTTTTCATCATTTCTTGCAAATCGTATTCCCATCTTGGTATAATTGAGTTCGCAACACCAGAAGCTATGAGAGAAGATAGCTCTGCTGTCCGTTTGATTGCCATTTGGCATTGCCTCTATTCTTGTCACTTTAGTGACTTAGAGATAGAGGACAAATGTTCTAGGGTCATGCGAAGCTAGGAGCTGAAGCTCCACTGAAAAAATGTGTCCGCTCTCGCTACGGTGCTAAAGCACCTAGTCGAGTGGCAAGAGCAAAAGGCAACCACATTTTCCTATCTCTCTACGCTTCTTGACGGTGTTACTCTCATATTGTTATAATTTGATTATCAAATCATTCTTTGAAAAGGTTGAGCAATTAATTTGTTGAAACTACTGGCTCGTATGATAATTGCGTTTTGCTTAGTTCTCAATATAAGAGAAGTGAAAGCTTATATTTTAAGCACATGGGATAGTGGGACAGCAGTGCTTGGTTTGATAAAAATTGAATCCAACCTCTTTAGTGGAGATATTATATCATTACAGTTGGATTTGTCTTTCGGAGGGATGTATGAAGGAAACTAAACTACTTTCACCTACTGCCATTTTTTTACTCGGAATTAATTCTATTATTGGTTCGGGTATTTTCTTGCTTGCTGGGAAGATTTATCAAGATGCTGGGACACTTAGTTTACTTGCGATATTATTTGCTGGTTTATCTATCTTTGTGATTGCCTTTTCTTATGCAAACATGAGTAAAATTTATCCTGAAAATGGTGGTGCTTTTGTCTATGCAAAGGAAACTTTTGGACGTTTTCCAGGTTTCGTGATAGGGAGTATTACTTGGCTTTTGGGTGTGGTCACATTGGCAACTGAAGTGTCAGCTTTACTTACAGCGTTAAAGATGATTTTTCCAAATCTTGCAACACGGCCCATAGGACTTTTGGTTATTTTATTGTTAGGGGTTATTTCGTATTTTGGGACATCAATTATTGCGGGTTTGGATAATATTACCTCTTTTGTCAAACTTTTGATTGTTGTGGTTTTTGTTGGAACTTGTGTTTGGTTGGTGCGTGGTGAGAATTTTACTACGTTGTCAGTACTGACAGAAAGTTCGTCAGCAGGTCATCACGCTGTCAGTGGTTTTTTATCAGCTTATGGAACAATTTTCTTCTTTTTTACTGGTTTTTCATTTTTACCAGTCAATGCTGAGAAGATGAAAAATCCGGCTAAGAATTTGCCTAAAATGATGGCTATTGTGATGCTGACGTGTATTACAGTGTATCTGGTGATTCAGACGATAACAATTGGTAGTCTTGGAGCGAATCTTCCTGCAACGATTGTACCAGCTGCAACAGCTTTTAGTAAAGTGGTTGGTGGTATTGGAATTCCTTTGTTTGTTATTGCAATATGTATTTCTATCTTTGGAGTAATCGTGGCGACAACGTTTAATACTCCAACAATTCTTGCTAGTTTAGCTGAGTCGCATGAAGACGTGCCGATGATTGTTGCTAAGACGAATCATTTTGGAACAGCAACTTGGGCAATTTTCTTAACTACATTGGGTGCAATGGGACTTTTTCTCAGTGGAAATTATGTCTTTCTTAGTGGACTAACTGTTTTTATGAGTTTTGTTCAGTATTTATCAACTGGTCTTGCAAATATTAAGAAAAAATTTATTTGGATAGGTGTGGGTACAGTGATTTTTTCATTGGTTCTGTTGACAAGTTTCACGCTTAATGTGCTTTTATTTGGTGTGAGCATTCTCCTATTACTTATTGTGATTTATTTCATTGTTAAACTGGACGATGAGGAAAGGGAAAAATGGTTGCAGGAAAGAGGGAAAAATCATGGTTAGTAAATCACGTCTCGGAGGCTTTGTGGATGGGATTGTCGCAGTTGTCATGACAATTATGCTGTTGGAATTTCGAATCCCAGAAAGTGGTTTGCTTATAGATTTTTTGCGCAATAATCTGGTTTATATGATTGCCTATATTTTGAGCTTTATCTATGTAACGACTTCTTGGTTTAATCAGCAGTATATGTTAACGAATGCTGAACGTGTGACACGAAGAATTTATGTGTCCACAATGTTATGGATTTTGTCGCTATCATTATTGCCTGTACTTGCGGCTTGGACAGGTCGTACGATTGATCTATTTGACCATCTTGGGAGTACGGCTCCCAAAACGCCTGCTTTGCTGTTTATGGCAATGATTGGGTTGTGGGGGCTAGCCTATGTGCAAATGAGCAAAGCTTATATTTTGGACAATCCCCCTCATGTTGCAGAAAAAATCAAAGCAATGGAAGTTTTGCACGTACTCAATCATCCAATCTGGATTTTAGTTATTTTTTTAGCGATGGTGGCAACGTATTTTTATCCTCCTTTTGTTCTTATTTACACGGCAGGAGAGATGATTTGGTCAATGCTACATTCAAAAAATGAGCAAAGATAGTCTGTCAGTTCAATGCGCTGACGTAAGCATTGAATCGGCATATGGAGGACTTATCATCGAAGTTGATAAGTCTGTCAGTATACTGACAGACTATAAAAAGGAAGTGAGTTCACCCTACTAGGAGCTAGACGATTAGATAAAATGTGTGCATCACATTTTCCTACTCTGCCTGCGGTGACTATGCTGTTGATTCTTGCGATATTCCTAAGCAGTCGGATTCACATCTTAAAAGGAGAAAAAATGAGTAAACGTGGAGTTTTTAGATTTGTTTTGAGCATTATTTTGTTGATCATCATTTGGGCATGTGTGATTTTGAATCTTGGTTTTATTCCGTTTGTAGCAGGAGCATTTGTTTGTGCGGTTATTTTCATGATGTCTGATTATAAATTTTCGGAGCGTAAAAAATTAATACCAACTAAAAAAATTCAAAAAATAAATGTCCTAATTTGGCCAGCGACAGTGATTTCTGTTCTCGTTGCACTATATGTAACAGACTACCTTTTAGCTCTAGCCATTGTCCTGACAATAATTTTGCCTGCTGGAATTTTCTTAAATGATAAATATCAACAGCGCTAGAATTTCTGTCAGTTCAATGTGCCTAGAATAAGCATTGAACGTGTGGCTAAAAGACTTATCAATGAAGTCGATAAGCCTGTCAGTATACTGACAGACGCGTGGGGGGGAAATGCGCAGAAATTTTTATATTGTGATTTGCATTTTATATGTTCCAATGATGTTCATCAATGTTAACTTCAAATCATTTTGGTGGCTGTCATTGATGGGAGTAGCTTTGCTTGTTGTGGCGATGATTATTTTTGAGCGTAAATTTACTGATGAAGAGGCACCAAGAAAGAAAACGAAATGGCGTCACTATTTTCTCACTTGGTTTTTGACAGTTTTGGGGCTGACTTTCTTGGTTTCGGCGGTAAGTTATTTCATTCATTTTGATTGGAATCGCTGGTTTCAACCTTTATTTTACGCGCTTATTGCAATCGGTCTAGCTTACAGCTCACGATTTGAAAAATGAAGCTATTGACAAAGCTGTCAGTACACTTTTTGAAAGTAGAAATTGGAAATATATATATGATGACAAAAAAAGAACACACTTTTTGGTTACTAAGTAGCATTGCAATGTTTCTTGCAATACCTTTTTTCTTGCTCTCGTATAAATTTCAAGGATGGGCATTTTTATTTTTTATGATTGGTGGAGTTTTGATATTTTTTATCAAAGATAAGTCAGCACCAATTAAGCCCCTACCAAATAGATTTTGGCAAAAACGATGGTTTTGGGCGTGTATATTTATTCCGCTTATTTTGTTAGTGGGAATATTTTGTTGGGGAAATGTTAGTAGTCCTCCTTATTTTCTAATCGTTCTCTGTCTTGAATTTCCAATTATGGGCTATTTCCAAACCAAGTATGATTGGAGAAGAAAAAATTAAAAAGCCAATGTTGGCTTTTTAATTTTCCATATTTTCAAAGTGTTTAACGAGTTTACCAGTCACATCTGTTTCTAACATTTTGTGAATTTGTCCTAGCGCAGATAATATAGCGAATTCACTTGAGTTGCCATGTGCTTTGATAACAGGCGCTTTTAAGCCAACAAAAGCTGCACCTCCAGCAGCATCTGTGCTCATCATGTCTTTGAGTCCAGAGAGTGGTTTTTTAATTAATGCACCACCGATTTTTGTTGTGAAACTTCCTTCCATAATCGCTGCCTTGATTTGTTTCATAAGAACGCTTGCTGTACCTTCAATTGCTTTAAGTACAGCGTTTCCCGTGAAACCATCAGCTACAACGACATCGGCACCTCCAGTGAGAATATCACGTGATTCAATATTTCCGATAAAATTGATTTCAGGCATATTAGATAAGAGTTCATGCGCTTCTTTGACGCTTGGTGAGCCCTTTGACTCCTCTGTACCGTTGGAAAGTAAGGCTACTTTTGGTTTTATTATTCCTCGGACATTTTCAGCGTAGTAAGAACCTAAAATTGCGAAATCAACCAAATGTTGCGCTGTATTTTCAGTATTGGCACCGAGGTCAAGCATCTCAAAGCCACGTCCGTCACTTGTTGGCAAGGTAGACATAAGTGCAGGACGTGAAACTTGCTTGATCCTTTTGACCAAAAGCAAGCCTGCAGTCAAAAGTGCGCCGGTCGATCCAGCAGATAAAACAGCATCAGCCTCTCCTTTTTTTACTGCTGTCACTGCTCGAACAAGGGAACTATCTTTTTTAGACTTAATTGCGGTTACTGGATCATCGTGAAAATCAATGATTTCAGTAGTTTCTATGATTTCTATATTTGTTTCATCATCTAAAAATTGACGAATTTTTTCTCCATTGCCATAAAGCTGAAAAGTTACGTCGGAAAATTCTTTTTTAGCAAGATTAACACCTTTTACGATATTTTCAGGAGCGAAATCTCCTCCCATCGCATCGATTGCAATTTTCATATTCTTCTCCAAATTTATTAATTAAGGTTGTGTAGAAACCCGTCTTGCTTTTGATGGCGGACATAAGGCACGACCTCTAGATGTAATCCAAGGGGTCTGTGCGCAGCTAGAGCGGCAGCAGTCCGCTTAACATCTTCAATATGAGGTCACACTTTGTTCTCCATTTGCTCGAAGCGGGGGCATAAATGCCGAGTGCTTGATTGTGTGGGACACACTGTCAAAGTCGCGGATGAAGCAAGTGTAGTTTTGACAAAAAAGCAGAGTTTCGGAACACATCTATTATTAAAATTATAGCAAAAAAAGTGGTTTAATGACCACTTTCGTTTTATTTTCCAGAAATAATACGCTCAATCTCAGTAAAAACAGCATCTTCATCATTGCTTCCAATGATGTTGTCAGCAAGAGTAAGTATTTCCTTAGTTGCATTGCTTACAGCGTACGAAGTTCCAGCATATTCCAGCATTTCGTAGTCATTCATTTGGTCGCCAAAAGCAGCGAGATTATCTGCTGTCCATCCAAAATGGTTGACTAAAGCGTTGAGCCCAGAAGCTTTGCTGATTCCATCTGGAATGATATCAATACTTGTAAAACCTGTTGTTGTTGCACGGACGTAAGGAAGCTCTTCAGTGATAAAACTTTCACATTCACGTGTTTTATCCTCAGGAAAATTCGTGGTAATTTTGAGAAGAGTATCATCGATCTCATCAAGAGAGTTCACAATCTGGCAATTAGCATAATAAAGTTGAGCCTTATCAAAGAACCAGTCGGATACACCTTTGATAGAATAGGCACCTTTAAGCCCAGAAATCAAAAAATCACTGTCAGGCGAAAAGGGCATTCTGCGTAGCAAATCTATGATTGAATCAATTTGTGAGGTGGAAAATGTCTGTGCGGAAATCATTTGATTTTTATAGCTGACTACTCCGCCATTTTCAGCAACAAATGCCATTTTATCTGTAAAACCGTCAAAGAGTTCCTCTAAAGCTAAAAGTTGTCGTCCTGAAGAAGCGCAGAAAATCCAACCTAATTGGTCAAATTGTTCAAGTACAATCGCTAGTTTATCACGATTATAAGCGCGATCAGAGCGCAAAAAAGTTCCATCCATATCTGTTGCAAAAAGTTTTAATTCTTTCGTCATTTGTTCTGTTAGTCCTTTAAATTCATTACAGGTTATTATTATAATTTTAACTTAGTACGCACTAAGATCTGCTTTCGTTCTACTGCCCTAGGGTCTTAGCGCTTTAGCGATTGCGATTTGAGCTTGTCGCTTTAGCAACTTAGCGAAATCGACAGCGGAGCAAAGCGAGATAGACTTCAGGGACAGGACCACTTCGCCTTGCGACTTTAGTCGCTTAGAGCGAATGGATAACGAAGCGAAGCGGAGGTGTGACCTCATATCTTTGATGTTAAAGCAGACTGTTGCAGCTTTAGCTGCGTACAGGTCGCTTAGTTGTTACACCTAGAGATTGTGCCCTAACATTGGTAGGGAAAAAGAATCCCCACCAATGAAGTAATCACTTTAATTCAAGATAAAATTTATCGAAATAAGTGCGTGCTAACACCCCTACCTCTTAGGTAGGGGATGAAGCAGCACTAACTTTGAATTTCGTCCGACTAAATTCAGTGGGAAGCTGAAACTCCCACTGAATAAGTCTTGACTTCATTTAGCTATGAAATCATCAATTTAATTTTCTACAAATGAAGTTTCACCATTAAATCTAATATAATCAAAAATGTGTTTTGCATAGTGAAAAGGAATAAATTTTCCCTCATCAATCAATGCATTTAATTCGTCTTCGGATACCCATCGCATAGCAGAAACTTCTGATTTTTGAAGTTTTAAATCTTTGAGCGGTATATTTTTTTGAATGATAAAAACTTCACTCCAACCTTCATAGAACTGGATTGTTAGACGACTTGGTACATTTGAAAAGTTATAGAAAATTCCTGTTTCTTCCAGAAGTTCTCGAGTAGCAGCTTCGTGGAAAAGTTCCCCATCCTGTACTCCACCGCTAGCCGTAAAATCCCAGAAGTGAGGAAAACTTGACTTTGTCACTTGGCGTTGTTGAATAAGCACTTTATCACCAGTTTGACTAAAAATAATAACACGAACAACAAAGCGAAATTGACCGTTCTCTAGAGGAATTCCGCGTGTTCCGATTTTTCCTGTCTTTAGTTTTTGTGCATTATAAATATCAAAATTTTCCGTAATAACCACACTTTCGGTAAGGAAATGATTGCTGACAGTTCTGTCAGCATTGAATCGGCAGATAAAAAATTTGTCAGCAAAGCTGATAAGTCTGTCAGTAACCTTTTTGTCAGTAAAATAAATTCTGTCAGTAATTTTTATTACTGACAGAGTTATCAAATCAAATTAATCAGCCCAAAGTGTTTTAACTTTTGCTTGCACTTCATCATTAGAAAGATAATCATCATAAGTTTCACCGATGCGGTCAATCACACCAGATTTGCTGAGGACAACGATATGATTTGCAATCGTGTTGATAAATTCATGGTCATGTGAGGCAAAAAGAATACTGCCTTTGAAGGCTTTCAGACCATCATTGAGTGCAGAAATAGACTCCAAATCCAAGTGATTAGTTGGGTCATCAAGTACCAGCACATTAGCACGTTGAAGCATCATTTTTGAAAGCATGACACGGACTTTTTCTCCACCTGAGAGGACATTGACTGATTTTAAAGATTCCTCACCTTTGAAAAGCATCCGTCCAAGGAAACCGCGCAGATAAGTATTGTCGTCTTCTTCCTTAGTTAAAACGAACTGGCGGAGCCAATCCAAGATACTGTCAGTAGAAGCAAAGTCTTTCGTATTATCTTTGGGTAAATATGAACGAGAAGTTGTTACGCCCCATTTAATCTCACCGTTAACCGTCCAGTTATCCTCAATGTCGCCCATCAAAGCACGAATCAATGTTGTTTGTTGGATATCATTTTGTCCGATAAAGACGGTCTTATCACCAGGGGCCAAGATAAATGAAATATTTTCCAAAATGATTTCACCATCAATAGCAACTGAAAGGTTATCCACACGTAAAAGGTCATTTCCGATTTCACGTTCTTGTTCAAAGCCGACAAATGGGTATTTGCGTGAAGAAGGAACAAATTCTTCAACTTCGATTTTATCCAGCATTTTCTTACGTGAAGTTGCTTGTTTGGATTTGGAAGCATTGGCAGAGAACCGTGCGATAAATTCTTTGAGCTCAGCGATTTTTTCCTCTGCTTTGCGGTTGGCGTCACCTTGCAGGCGCAAAGCTAATTCAGATGACTCTTTCCAAAAATCATAATTCCCTGGGTAAAGTTTGATTTTACCATAGTCAAGGTCAGCCATATAAGTACAAACATTGTTCAAAAAATGGCGGTCATGAGAAACGACGATAACGGTATTTTCAAAGTTAATCAAAAATTCTTCTAACCAAGCGATGGCTTGAATGTCGAGTCCATTAGTTGGTTCGTCCAGTAGCAAAACGTCTGGTTTACCAAATAAAGCCTTAGCCAGCAAGACTTTGACGTGTTCGCCAGAAGTCAAGTTTGCCATAATGTCCATGTGTTGCTCAGTCTTAATGCCCAAGTTTTGTAGCAGTTTTGCAGCCTCGGATTCTGCTTCGTAGCCACCCATTTCGCCAAACTCTGCCTCGAGTTCAGCTGCGCGCATGAAATCATCATCCGTCGCATCAGGATTCATGTAGATAGCATTTTTTTCTTGATTGATGGCAAAAAGTTTTTCATTTCCCATCATCACAACATCAAGTGGCGTCTGGTCTTCATAGTCGTAATGGTTTTGTCGTAGTACGGACATCCGTTCATTTGGACCCATTGAGATATGACCCGTTGTCGGTTGGATTTCACCATCTAAGATTTTCAAAAATGTTGATTTTCCTGCACCATTTGCACCAATCAAACCATAGCAGTTGCCAGGTGTAAACTTAATATTAACTTCATCAAAGAGTTTACGGTCAGAAAATTGTAGTGAGATATCAGATACTGTAAGCATTAGTTTTCCTTTTGTTTAAATATAAGCTCATCTTTACTTATACTGTCCAAGCTTCCAAACGGAATATTTAGTAGCCAAACCAGTATCACAAAGAGCATTCTAACCCTATTCTATCATAAATACTAGACTTTATAAAGCTTATTTTTCTTTGTCAGTAATGATAAATACGCTGTCAGTAAATAATTTTTTCTGTCAGTACTGACAGAATGATTTTTAAATTTTTAGTTTCAGTTTAGTGTGAGTTTAGTGAGAATTAAGTGAGTACCATTATAATATATTTATTCCAATTAAAATTTTTCATAAAGTTTACTCCTAAATTAAAAAGACACGGCTGGTTACCGTGTCTTTTTAATTTATTTTTGTTTTCCCATCCGATTCAATATTAATGTAAGCACTCTGAGAAAGAGTTTGGGATGAGCGCGTGCAATATGAACAATCGCACGGTCACTCATAGAATGAAAATATCGATGTTTAGGCTTTTCATCTGTCGCTGCTTTATAAAAGAGTTCGGCAAGTTGTAGAGAAGTTGCACCAGTACCCAGACTTTCACCAGACAAAGCACCACGAATACTAGCTACGAGAGGTTGATAAGGACTATTTTGCTTTAGATTTTTTTCTGCATTTTCCATAGCAATCGCTCCCCAACTTGAAGCCGTTCCACCAGGTTGAATAACGATTGAACGTATACCAAAAGCTTTGACTTCAGTATCAAGCGCATCAGACCATTGTTGCATTGCAGCTTTTGTCGCATGATAGAAGCTTCCTAATGGCATATAAAGATCCCCACCAATAGAAGAAATGTTGATAATTCGTCCAGATTTTTGTGTGCGCATTGTAGGTAGAACAAGCTGAGAAAGCTCTACTGCACCAAAGAAGTTAGTTTCAAACTGTTTACGAACATTTTCCATTGGGATTTCTTCTGCTGGCCCATATTCACCATAGCCAGCGTTATTGATTAAAACGTCGATGTGATCTGTGCTCTTGAGGATAGTTGAGATGAATTCTTGATTACTTTCGTGGCGGGTAACATCTAATTTTAGAGCTGTGATTGTCTTTCCTGTCGGGATTTTTTCGACACGGCGGGCGCCAGCATACACTTGCCAACCTTTACTTGCAAAGAGTTTTGTAGCTTCGTAACCCATACCGTTAGAAGCGCCTGTTATAATAATTGTTTTCATAATGATTTACCTCGTAAGATGTGAGTCCGACTGCTTTGAAAAGTTGAAAAATGTCACTTGGCTCTTTGCGCAAAAGCAGCATAAGCCAAGAGACAGCGTAGTAGTTATACTACAGAGATAGGAAAGATGGAGGTTCTGTCGCAGTCAGGTTCCCAACTTTATCTTTTTTCACACTTTTCCAAAGGTACCAGACTCGGCTTTAAATAAATGAACGTTCGTTTATTTATTATAAATGAATAAGCATTCATTTGTCAAGTGAAGTATCATTTAATGCAAAATTAAGGCGTCTACTGAGAGTTCAATCATTTGCTCAATTTCTTTTTCGGATGGATTTGTTCCGCTACGGACGTGTGATGTTAGAACTAGGCTGATTGCAGAAGCAGACCACGTTAAAAGCAAATCGACTGGATAATCTTTGATAATTTTTGCTTCTAAAAGTCTATTATAAAGCGCTACTACAATCTCTGCACGCTTCATTGAATAGGCAAGCCCTTCTGTTGAAATTTCGCTTGGATTTTCAAGTGCTTCTCGCATAAAAAGCGCCTCTCTAGGATTATTACTCCAAGAAATAATCATAAAACGAAGATAATTTTTGAGTTGAGCCAGAGGATTTTCACCAGCTTGTGCGATTGCTTCTGCATCACCATCATCAAGTAAATCTTTGACTTCAATCAAAATGCTACCTAGCATATCTGTCTTATCCTTATAATAAATATAAATCGTCGCAGGACTAACGCCAGCAATTTTTGCTACTTTTGCAATAGAAAGCCCGACAAGTCCGACTTCTTTGGTCAGTTGATAGACAGCTTGGGTAATTGCTTGTTTTTTACTTTCATCAATTTTTCTCATTCTTTTATTTTAAGTAAATGAATATTCATTTGTCAAGGGGGAAATGTAAAAAAACAGCGTGATATTTGTCATGCTGTTTTTTTATAATTTATATTGTCTAAGAAGATTTGAGAGGTTTTCTTTGTATTTGTCTAGAAAGGCTTGATTTTTGATACGTAGGCAACCTTTTCCTATTGAAGATTTTGGGAAGTCTTTTGTATATTGCTCAAATGTGGAGGTCGTATCGTAGATATAGAGGGCAATATAATTTTTTTGAGGCGCGATATTGATATAGCCTGCATCTTCATAGTCTGGTGATGGCAGTGGATTTTTTCCTAAAGCAAGGGCGCAGAAGGTTTTTCCATTATCAAAAAGCCGTGGAGGATGGTTTGGAAAGTGCTTGGTAATGAGTTTCACTACTTGTCGCATGAGCTCGGAATCAAAGCTTTGTGCAATGAGTTCATCAAGATTTTCTGCTTTATCAAAACAAGTGCGTGCTAATACTCCGACCTCTGAGGTCGGAGTATTAGCACGCACTTGTTTTGAATTTTGTCCGACTAAATTCAGTAGTGAGTTGAAACTCCCACTGAATAAGTCTTGACTTCATTATACATTTCACCTCTTTACTTTTTTTCAAAGTAACGCATAGCAAGGAGAAGAGCTTTGCGGAAAACTTTGGGATGGTTTCGTGCAACATATACCATAAATTTATCACCAAAAGAGTGCAAATAGCGCAGGCTAGGTTTGATATCTGTTGCTGCTTTATAGAAAAGTTCAGCTAAATCGGTAGTTTTTGCGCTATTTTTCATAAATCGTTCTAGACCTGTAGCAACTGAACTTACAAGGGGCTGATAGGCAGAGTTCTCACTCATATTTGCCTTAGAATTATCAAGAGCGATAGAGCCCCAACTAGACTGCGTGCCTCCAGGTTGGATACAGATGGAACGGATACCGAAAAGAGCAACTTCAAGGTCAAGGACATCTGACCATTGTTGAATAGCTGCTTTTGTCGCGTGGTAATAGGCACCAAGAGGCATATAGACATCACCGCCAATACTTGAGATATTAACGATACGACCATAATTTTGAGCGCGCATAATTGGTAGGACGAGCTGAGTGAGTTCAACTGCACCGAAAAAATTGGTTTCAAACTGTTTTCTTATCTTGTCCATTGGAATTTCTTCTGCTGGCCCATATTCACCATAACCAGCGTTGTTGATGAGGACGTCAATGTGTCCTGCATCACTAAAAATTTGCTCAATGAAAGCATGGTTTGAGGAGGAGTCGGTCACATCAAGTTTGATGGCAACAATATTTTCACCGTCTTGGGGAATTTTTTCGACGCGACGTGCGCCTGCGTAAACTTTCCAGCCTTTTTTGGCGAACAGTTTTGTTGCTTCATAGCCCATACCGTTTGATGCTCCTGTGATTGCTACTGTTTTTTGATCGGTCATAATATCACACTTTCTTATTTTTGATGTGGTTCATAATTTTGTTTTTGCGCTTGTAATGATTATTTCATTTGTTGTTGTTTTCTATGGTTCTTAAAAGTAGAGTGAATGATAAATACTTTATTTTTTTAAAGACTTTTTGTAGAGGTCCGAAGTTTTGATTTTGGCGGTCATTGCTGACAAAAATTCGTCTTTACGCTTTTCTTGAGTAGCGGACTGCTTGGCAGAGTAGATATAGCGCGCCCAGTCGCGCTGATAGCCTGGCGTGAGGCTGTCAAAGTAGTCAAGCGCTGCTGCCAGTTCTGTCAGTTCAAGGTGATTAGCCTGAGCTGTTGAATCGGTGGATATAGGAACTGTCAGTAATTGACGAAGCTCTGGGAGCTTGCTTGTGTAGTCAGTAACGCGTTGACTAGCTGCGGAAGTCTTTCCTGTTTTTTGACTGGCTATATTTTTGATAGCAATGACAGTGTAAATCTCATCAAGTGCAACCATCCGATTGAATTTGAGTGTGCTATCGGCAACAATCTTACTATCAGGATTAATCTTTAACAAGTCAAAAAGTTCATCGCGATGAATGGAGGTACTAAACTTTTTGTTTCCAACTTTCGGATAGGCGACAACATAAAGTCCATCAGGAGAAATTTTATTACGATATTTGGCAAAGGACTTTGTAAATTCTTTGGGATTTGTGACGAAAGTGATGATGAGATCGTAACTGTTTTTTTCGTCAGCATACTGACAGTTCGTTAAGTCTGATAAATAGCTGCTGTCGGGAAGATTGAGGACCAATTTGTTGTTGAATTTGTTGAGATTGAGTTTTTCTACGAGCGTTTTTACCATCTATTTTCTCCGATTTTTAAGATAATTATACCACTTCAAATGGTAGGTGCAAACTGTTTATTTCTAAATCATTTTTGGCTTTATTAGCTTTGATAAGATGGAAACAAAAAAACTCCCGAGGAGTAGACGGGAGTTTTAGGAGTAATTTATGAAAAAGTTTATTTAGGAGTATGAAAACATTATATGTCATAATGCTGAAATGAAACTTAAATGAAAGAGAAAACCTTTTCTTTTTTATTTATTATAAAAATTAATTGTCGCATTAAGGAAAAATTCGGGAAGCCTCTCGTATTTTTGAGTATAATTTTTCCGAAATCGTTCATCATCACAATACATCTGGGTCAAGCCGATGTGTGCCTTGGGTGTGACGGTGTGGTCTTTCCAGTAAAATTCGAGCCATCTTTTATGAAGTTTAACAGCTTCAAAAGCGAGCTGCTCATCGCTGTCAGCATAGGCTTTTTCTAACATATTAATGATTTTTTCATGGGTTTCCTTTGCCCAACTAAAGTCTGCTTCATTTTGGTTTAGAAATTTTTGGTTTGATTTTTCGATAGTTTGCTGACCATATTTTTGGCGGATTTCGGTGCCATAATTTTTTTCATTTTCTTCTAATTGCTGCTGTTTGAAAAGTACAAAATCTTTTTTTGACATTTGATAATCTCCTTTTTCTAGTTTTGCTGATAGGTGTTTAATCAGTGCTGACAGGGCATTTTGACGTTCTGTCAGTACTGACAGATGTGTGGTCAGCGCTGTTTTTTCATCAATTTGTGCTGACAGAATTTCTCTAATTTTTTCTAATGGTACATCGAGCTGACGGAGACTCATGATGTAGAAAATTTGATTGAGGTCATTGTCAGTATAGTTTCGATAGTCATTGTCAGCGCGACTGGGTGAGAGTAAGCCCACGGATTCCCAATGCCGCAAGGTTTTTGAAGTTAGTCCTGTGAGTTTAGTCACTTGTTTAATGTTCATATAAAATTTGAAGACAGTTGTCACAAGCGTGTCAACTGTACATTCCTTTCGTTAAATTTCTCCAAAGCATCAGCTGATAAGTTTATTTTACAACTTTACCTTAGGTCAAGGTCAAGTGATGAAACTAATTTCTTGACAGAAAAAACTTTTTCGTTTACAATTGTAAACATAAAGAATAAGAAAGCTGGATATGACAATGAAAATTACTTTTAAAACCCTTGATGGACGTACAGGAACAAAAGAGTTTGAAACTGTTGATGAATTCGTAACATTACAAAATCGAGAAATTCCTGCAATTGATGATTCAGCATATGTTGTCGAATTGATAGTTGATGGTAAAGTGCGCGAATTTAAAGGAAATATTGCTGATTTATATTTTGAACTGAGTAAATAAGAAAGGAATTGAGTTCGTCCTCCTTGAAGCTGTGGCATTAGGTAAAATGGAACTTTTATCAAAACAAGAGCGTGCTATCTCCGCCTTACGGCTACGCTGTCGATGCTCACTACGCCACTAAAGTGGCTAGTCGCAATCGCAACACTACCACCTCTGTAGGTGGGAGATGAAGCAGCTCTAAGCTTTGAATTTCGTCCGACTAAATTCAGTAGGAGTTGAAACTCCTACTGAATAAGTCTTTGTTTCATTTCGTGAAGAACCTCATTTTTCTAAATGTTGTCGTTTTACGAAGGAGATTCTATTTTGCAAAATCTTATCTGCACTCTTGATGCAGTGTGTCAAGCAATCGGGCTCACATATGATATGAAAGTACACCATATTTCATTATTGACAGGTGATTTTGAGCAAAATTTTCATTTTTATGTGGATATTTTGGGATTACGCTTGGTCAAAAATTCAATCAATCAAGGCAATATTTATATGCGACATGTCTACTATGGTGATTTTTTGGGAAGTGCCGGAACTGTGGTGACTTTTTTTCCCGACCATCGTTTTGGTCAGGAACGTATCGATGGAAAATCAGCGTTGACAGGAATCAAGTTTGGCATTCCGCGCGGTTCACGACAGTTTTGGACGAATCGATTAGCAAAATTTATTACTGATAGTTCGGTAAATATGACTAATAGTTTGTCAGTACGAGATTTTGATCAAATTCCTCTAGAATTTATCGAAACAGATGATATTTTGACGGACTGGCATATTAATACGCTGACAGATATTCCGGCAGAATTTCAAATCACAGGAGTTCTTGGTACAACGTTGTTGACTGACCATATCGACGCTACTACTCGATTTCTCAAAGATATGGTAGGAGATTTTTCGGCAATAACTTTGGAAAAAACGGAGAATAATTTGCCAGTTTCTAAGTGGGGACGTGGTTCGGTAGATCATATCGCCTTTGCAGTTGAATCTACAGCAGAACTGGATGCGATTTGGAAAAAGGCAGAGCGACTTGACTATACGCGAGAAGCCTATGTGGATCGTGGATATTTTAGCTCTGTGTATTTGTTGACACCATCGGGCAATCGTATTGAATTTGCAACTTTGACACCTGGCTTTACACTTGATGAGTCGGTGCGTGAGTTGGGGACAACTTTTGCATTGCCACCACGCTATGAAGCTCGTCGTGGAGAGTTACTACGTTATTTCGGAAGACAAGGGGAACACTTCGACAAAGTAAAACCTGCTAAATTTGACGAGAATGTCACAGTAAAAATTAATCAAATTCGTCCTCGCACCAACACATCAGGAACTTGTTATTGAACGAGGCAATAGAAATCTAATATTCCAAAAGTCTACATGCTAAAAGCTTAGGGTGAACGTAAATCAACTGAGTTCGGTGTGCTTGAAATTAGTGAAAATAGACAACTTCCAGAACCGTGTTTTCGCACGAACCTGAAATTTTCTATTTTTCATAATTTCAGGATGAGCGCACTCACATCTTAATCAACTGAGTTCGGAAGGCTAGAAACTTGCGAAAAAAGATAAAATTTTGAACCTGCTGCTTAAGCAGAAGCAAAAATTTCCCTATTTTTCACAGTTTCTAAGCAAGCCTTCCTCACATCTTATTTTGAAAGGAGATATAACGTGACAGATTATATTTTTAAGGCTGGTAATCCGTTACTAGCTCCCATTTTACTCCTACATAGTACAGGAGGAGATGAGCATCAATTATTGCCTATTGCTGAGAGGATTGCACCAGGGCATCCAGTGCTTTCCATTCGCGGACGTGCCAATGACAATGGGATAAATCGCTATTTTAAGCTCCGACATGCAGGTGGATTTACACAGGATAATTTTGACCTTGACTCGTTGGCGCTTGAGAGTCAATGGTTAGCAGATGAAATCTTGGCACTTGCTGAGAAATATAGTCTTGATGCGACAAAATTTATTGCGATTGGATATTCAAATGGTGCGAATATTGCACTCTATATGACACTTAAAGGCATTTTTAATTTTGATAAAGTCATTGCACTCCACGGAATGCAACTGACAGAAATTAATCATCCTGTCAGTACTGACAACAAGCGTATCTTTCTAACTTATGCACCCAATGACCCAATTGTATCGGAGCACAATTTTAATGCGTTGATACAAGATTTGGAAACAGCAAGTTGTCAGAATGAGATTTTTAAGTGTACTTACGGTCATCAACTGACCGAAGAGGAACTTGTTGCAGCTAAAAAGTGGCTAGAAATTTACTGACAGAATTTCTGTCAGTACGCTGATGTGTAATTTTATGGCACAAAGTCAGTGCTACAATATGCCAATTGTAGCACTGACTCAACGTTGCGATAAAGATAGAGCAAATACTTTTTAGAATGAAACGAATAAGCATCTTAATACATATTTTCATTCATACTTAAATAAAACAGGAGAAATATTATGACTCAAACGATTCAATCACAAATCGAAAATAATCATGTACTTGGAGGTGTTCATCATGTCACTGCCATAACATCTAGCGCTCAAAAAATCTATGATTTTTTCACAAACATTATGGGATTGCGTCTTGCAAAATTGACGGTCAATCAAGACGATTATGAAACATATCATCTTTATTTTACAGAAGAAGATGGCAAAGGCGCAGATATGACTTTCTTTGATTTCAAAGATATTCCGAAAGGAATGCATGGAGCAAACAACATCGAACGTGCCTCATTCCGTGTACCGACAGATGCTTCACTTGACTATTGGACAACACGTTTTGATAAAGCTCATGTCAAACATGGTGAAATCACAACAAAATTTGGTCAAAAAACCTTAGAATTTGAAGATTTTGACGGACAACAATATCAATTGATTTCTGACCAAGCAAATACAGGAGCAGCTTCACAAGGACGCTCATGGCAACTTTCTAATGTGCCCGCAGAGCATGGGATTACAGGACTTGGCCCAGTGTTTGTCAAAGTAGAAAATACAGATAACCTTCGCTTGATTTTAGAAACAGTCTTTGGTTTTCGTTATGCAGGTCAGGAAGGAGATTTACATCTTTTTGAAGTTGCTGAAGGCGGTAATGGAGCTGCGTTAATTATTCAAGAAGCTCATGAAGGTGATCACTATGCTTATCAAGGCTATGGCACAATTCATCATCTCGCACTTGGAACAACAGACCCTGAAACTTTGAAATACTGGATTGCTCGTATTAATGCTTTCCAATTGCCAAATTCTGGTCTGGTGGATCGTTTTTATTTCTCAAGTGAGTATGTTCGTGTTGCTCCAGGTGTTCTTTTTGAAATTGCGACTTATACACCGGGTATCGGAGCTTTAGAAATGGCAAAATCAGGCCTTGGAGTTGTTGACAGTTATGAAGAAGCTCTGATTACTTCAGGTTTCTGGATTGATGAGAGTAAGGAGCAGTCAGGTCTTGGATTAAGCTTGCCACCACATCTTTTTCCAGGAGATGAAGCGACAAAAGCACGTACTGCTGCAAGCTTACGACCTCTTGATACATCAGATACACATCGAGACCGTCGTGAAGATGAGCTTTGGACGATTGAAAAAGTCGTTGAACGTAAGGCAGGCGTTCCTCTTGAAGCTACAAAATAAAACTAAGAAATATAAAAAAATCTATAAAGAAAAATCTAATCAATGAAATCTTATAAAGCAGACGAGCTGAATCAACAGCTCGTCTATAAACTTTTATCAGGAAGTGTTGTTCCTCGTCCCATTGCGTGGTTAACAACACAAAGTCAGGATGGGCTGGTCAATGTTGCTCCGTTCAGCTTTTTTAATGTTGCTTCAAGTCATCCACCGCTTTTGTCGGTTGCTTTTACAGGCAATAAAGATAGTCTGAATAACCTACTTTCAACTCAAGAAGCGGTTGTTCATCTTGTTAACAGTGATAACGTTGAACTAATGAATCTGACTGCTAGTCGTCTACCTGCTCATATAAGTGAAGCAGAGGAATTTTTAATAGAGCTTACTCCTTCGCAAATGGTCAAGGTTCCAACCATAAAAAATAGTAGTGTCCGCTTTGAAACGAAGCTCTACCAGCATATTCCTCTAGAAGATGAAGGACATCTTGTTCTCCTTGAAGTGATTCATTTTGCTTTCGATGATGAAATTCTTGATGAACAAAATTTTCATATCAACACAGATAAACTAGCTCCAATCGCGCGTTTGGCAGGGAACGATTACGCAGTGCTAGGAGAAATTTTCACAATAAAACGTCCAGAATAATCCTGTCAGTATACTGACAGAATAAAAAAATACACTGACAAATTTGTCAGTGTATTATTTATATTTTTACCTAAAAAGATTATTTAACTTCTTTAAAAATTACATGTTTGCGTAATTTTGGAGAATATTTTTTAAGTTCCAATTTGTCTGGAGTGTTACGTTTGTTCTTTTGAGTAAGGTACAGACGTTCACCAGATTCTTTGTGTTCAAGAATAACATGTGTGCGTACACCAGCTGCCATAGTTGTTTACTTCCTTTCTTTTGAGTAGATTACTTAGTTTCGCGTACTTTGCGGCCTTTGTAGTAGCCTTTAAGTGAAACGCGGTGTGAGTGACGGTAGTCACCAGTAGTTTCGTCAAAAGTAACAGTTGGAGCTGTCAATTTGTAGTGTGTACGACGACGGTTTTTCTTTGCTGATGAAGTGTGACGTGCAGGTACTGCCATTGTTTTATGTCCTCCGTAGGTTTTATCGTTTTTGCATCAATATACTTAATAAAGTAACATCTTGCAAAAACATACTTTATTAGTATAGCATAAATTTCTAGAAATGCAAGCATTGTAAAGTAAAAATACTTGACAAAATTCATGATGATTTTTTTGTCAGCATACTGACAGCTTATAGGCGAATAATACTTGATTGACAAATATCTTTGACAGTTAAATTACTAAGAGAATGATATTATTTCTGATAAAATAAATAGAAAATATCAATAAAGTTGTGAAGTTAATTCGTTTTATCGAAATAAGTGCGTGCTAACTTTGAATTTAGTATCGACTTCATTTTTGATGGTGAACCTCTCTTTGCTTTCTTAGTTGCTGTGACAAAGCTGAGTCGGACACTGTCAAGGTTGCAGATGTAGCAAGCAAAATTGTGTATCATAGCGTAGTTCTACAAAAAGCAGAGTTGACTTCACAAGTCTAATAAATAACTTAAAAATTTAGCTCAGTTCAATTGAATCAAAGCGGCGTTAAAAGTTGACAATCAGGTCACATAAGCTTTTAGCAAGGCAGAGCAAAGTCTCAGGACAAATAAATTTTTAAGGAGATAATGAATGACAAATCTTAAAAAACTCATTCTCGTGTTTGTCATCGCACTTGCTGCACTGGTGGCCTATTTTGGTTTTAACCAGTCTCTTGTTGCACAGATGATTGTCACGATTGTGGGCGGTATTTTGGCGCTCTCAATGTTCATTGAAATGATAAAAACTTTGCGAAGTGGCTCTTATGGTGTGGATTTACTTGCAATCACAGCAATTATTGCTACACTTCTGGTAGGAGAATACTGGGCTTCGCTTATTATCATTTTGATGTTAGTTGGTGGAGAGAGTTTGGAAGACTATGCGGCAGGACGTGCTCACCGCGCACTTGCCTCATTACTTGAGAAATCACCAGATGTCGCTCACGTGAAAATCAATGATGAGGTTAAGGATTTCGCACTTGACGAAGTGGAGATTGGGAGTACTTTACTCATTAGACCTATGGAAGTCATTCCAATTGATGGACGGCTCCTCTCTGATGCTGCCCAGCTTAACGAAGCCTCGGTTACTGGTGAAACTAAGCCAAATGAGCTTTTGGCTGGGGATGAGGTGCTATCTGGCGCGATTAATGGTAATTCAAGTATTGAGATTCAGACCACTGTCGTGGCGAGCGATTCTCAATTTCAAAAAATTGTGCAATTGGTTAAAGAGGCAGAAGCTACACCGGCGAATTTTGTTCGATTGGCAGATAGATATGCTGTTCCTTTCACAATTATTGCCTATATTATTGCTGGTATTGCTTATGCTATATCGGGCAATCCCGTAAGAATTGCAGAAGTTTTGGTCGTGGCGAGTCCTTGTCCACTGATTTTGGCAGCGCCGATTGCTTTTGTTTCGGGAATGAGTCGTTCTAGTCAAAATGGTGCATTGATTAAAAATGGGACTGTGATTGAAAAACTTGCTAAAGCGCGTGGAATTTTTCTTGATAAAACGGGGACAATCACCGAAGGAAAAATCCAAGTCGAAAAAGTTGTTCCTGTTTCAGAAATTTTGTGTGAGATTGGGGATAAAAACAAAACTCAAGAGCAGTTTACAGCATCTGAACTGCTTCAAATTGTTTATACATTGGAACAATCCAGTAATCACATTCTTGCTAAAGCGGTCAGCAGCTATGCTGAAGAACGCCATGTTGTTCCTTTGCAATTGTCAAATTTGACTGAAGTTGCGGGACTCGGTGTGATTGGTGAAATCAACGGTGACGTGTTCAAGATTGGACGAAGTTCTTTCGTCGGTGCACCCGAAAATGATTTTGAAACAGCTTTTTATGTTGCAAAAAATAATCAATATATTGGTGCCGTGACATTTACAGATAGTTTGCGACCAGAAGCCAAGACGACAATTGCTAGGCTAAAAGAAATCGGTCTTTCTAGGATTACGATGCTGACTGGGGATAACATTCGTGTAGCGAGCAAAATCGCAGATGAAGTTGGTATTGATGACATTCATGCCAGTTTGATGCCAGATGAAAAGTTACAGTTCATCAAAAATTCAACTGATAAACCAGTCATTATGGTGGGAGACGGTGTAAATGATGCTCCAGCTCTTGCAACAGCAGATATTGGAATCTCTATCGGTGTGGGGTCTGGAACTGTAGCGAGCGAGGCAGCAGATATTGTTCTTCTACAAAATGACTTGAGTAATGTCACGAAATCTATTGAAATTAGTCGTGATACGATGAAAATTGCTAGACAAGCGGTAATGATAGGAATCGTTATTTGTATTGTCTTGATGTTTATTGCGGCGACAGGTGTAATTCCTGCGATTATTGGTGCAGTATTCCAAGAGGTAATTGATGTTGTATCAATTCTATACGCGCTTCGGGCATTGAGAGGATGATGTTGATTGAATGGAACACATTCACGTTTTGATAAAAGCAAATATTGAAGTGATGGTTCCCCACCAATGTTAAGGCACAACCTCTAGGTGTAACAACTAAACGACCTGTACGCAGCTAAAGCTGCAACAGTCTGTTTAACATCAAAGATATGAGGTCACACCTCCGTTTCACTTCGTTATCCATTCGCTCTATCTTCGCTTTGCTACGCTGTTGATTTAAAGCAACAATCGCTAAAACGCTAAGACCCTGGGGCAGTAGAACGGAAGCAGAGCAACGAAGTTGCGTAGACCGTTCGTAGAACGGTGTGCGAAGCACGTAACGAGTTGCGATGTTCGTGCCATAGCGAGCATCGACAGCGTAGCCTAAAGGGTGGAGATAGCACGTACTTGCTAAGTTAAAAATAAAATGCACTGACAGGATTCTGTCAGTGCATTTTTTGTTCTGTCAGTCTTATTTTTTGAGTAGACGAACCAAATGTTCCAATTCATCTAAGCTGTCAAAATCAAGAGAGAGAGTTCCGTGGTGACTTTTGTTACTCTTGATCTTTACCTTATTACCAAGCGCCTGCATGAGTTCTTTCTCAAGTGTTTCTGTAAAAATGTTTTTTCTGTCAGCACTGACAGAAATTTTGTCAGTACCGTAAATTAATTCTTCCAATGCTCGGACATTGAGATGGCTACTCACTACTCTGTCAGCGAGTTGTAATTGTCTATTGACATCTTTTTCAGCAAGGAGCGTCCTTCCGTGTGCCAACGAAATCTCACCAGATTCCACCCGACGTAAAATAACTTCAGGAAGTCCAAGTAAGCGAATGAGATTGGAAACGTAAGAACGTGATTTTCCTAAAGCTTGAGCAATTTGTTCGTGAGTCATCTTTAATTTGTTGGCAAGCTGAGCAAGCGAGCGTGCTTCTTCAACAGGATTTAGATTTTCACGTTGCAAATTTTCTAGGATGGATAAGGTCATCATTTCCTTATCTGAATACGTGCGAATAATGGCAGGAATCGTTACCATTCCTGCTAATTTAGAAGCTTGAAAACGTCGTTCACCAGCCAATAACTCATAACCAATGAGCCCTGACTTACGAACGATGATAGGTTGTAATACACCATTTTCTCTGATAGAACGTGCTAGTTCTTCAAGTTTGTCCGTGTCAAATACCAATCTGGGTTGGTATGGATTTTTGATAATTTCAGAGAGTTTAATTTGTTCGATTTGCTCAGTCATTTATTTTTTGACATCATCATCAGTCCGCTGTTCGTTTGACTGATAAGCTTTCCTCGTTCAAAAGTTTATCGCTTTTGAGAAGATTTGTCGCCACCTCCTTTTTGTTCATTAATCCATTGTTTGCGTAAATTTAGCGCTTTTTCATATTTTCCCATATCATCTGGTTGGAAATAGTCAGCTTTTATCAGCTTATCAGGAAGATATTGCTGGTTGACCCAATGATTGGGAAAATTGTGCGCATACTGATACTCCACGGAGCGTCCCAACTCTTTTGCTCCTGCATAATGCCCGTCTTGCAAATGAGCTGGAATGGGAAGATTTCCATATTTTCCGAGGTCAGAAATTGCTTCATCCATCGCTAGATAGGCAGCATTCGATTTGGGAGATAATGCTAAGTCAATCACAATATTTGCAAGAGGAATTCTTGCTTCAGGAAAACCAAGCTTTTCAGCAGCTTGCAAAGCTAGTACGGTGTGAACAGCAGCCTCAGGGTTGGCAAGACCAATATCTTCGTAAGCCATGACAGTTAATCTTCTGGCAAGAGAAGGTAAATCCCCGCCTTCAATCAACCTTGCAGCATAGTGTAAACTTGCGTTGACATCAGAACCTCGAATGGACTTTTGTAGGGCAGAAAGCAAATCATAATGAGCATCACCATCTTTGTCAAAAGTTGCAGCTTTTTTCTGTAAAGAATTTTCCATATCATCAAGCGTAACATGATGATTTTTGGAAGAGAGTACAGCAAGTTCCAGTGCATTAAATGTACTACGTAAATCACCGTTTGTTGAGTGAATTAAAAAATACAATGCATCATCATCAAGAGTTACATCAAAGTCAAAAGCTCTCGTTTTGTCCTGTAAACTCAGGTTGACAGCTTGCTGTAAATCCTCAGGTTCTAAGGGTTTTAATTCAAAAATTTGAACACGAGAACGAATGGCGGGTACGACTGAAAAATAAGGGTTTTCAGTTGTTGCACCAATCAAGATAATCTGTCCATTTTCTAAAAGAGGTAATAAAAAGTCTTGCTTTGGCTTGTCAAGTCGATGGATTTCATCAAGTAATAAAACAAGTTGTCCAGAAAACTCGGCTTCAGCAGCAATTTCTTGTAAACGTTTTTTAGTATCAGTTGTTGCATTAAACGTTCTAAAACTAGCCTCCATTGTTCCTGCAATAGCAGAAGCAATGGAAGTTTTCCCAATACCTGGTGGACCGTAGAGAATCATACTCGAAAGGAGACCGGTTTCGACCATCCGACGTAAAATTTTCCCTTGTCCTACAAGGTGGCTTTGACCGATAATTTCATCAATGTTGCGTGGTCTCATACGCCGTGCGAGATTTTGAGTCATAACTTCTCCAATCATATAAATAAACACTCAATATATTATTTTACTTTAAAATTCGATAGGGTTTTAAAGTGAGAGTTGTAACTAGCTTGTCATGCATCGTTTTCATGTCATGAAGTTAATCTGTTGTTGTTTTATAACGGATTAACTATAAAGGCTAATTCACTGAGGTTTACAAAGCTGTAAATGATGTTTACAGTAAAGTTTTGTCAAGATAATAAGCTAGAATACAATCGTCAATGTAAGTTTCGTCAATGAAGAACTCTTTGCGTAAACGACCTTCACAAACAAAACCAAGTTTTTCATAGAGTTTCAGAGCAGTAGGATTTGAGCCCATGACTTGTATTGTAATTTTTTTGTATCCTTCATGACGTGCATAATCAATAAAAAAAGTGATAAGAGCTGTAGCGACACCTTTGCCACGCGCTTTTTCGACAGTCATTATCCCAAAAGTGATGATATGTCGTCCAAACTCAGATTTGTGTCTAGGACCATAATCGAGAACACCTAGGATCTCACCGTTTTCCTCTGCAATGAAATAACCCATTCCTTTTGTGATTTTTTCAATAATCTTTTCAGCCGAGGAGTTCATGACGTGGGGAGTTGATGTGAGAGGCCAATTCTCATTTTCAAGTTGTGCAACAATTGCAAAGTCACGAGGTTCAATTTTCCTAATTTTCATCATTAATCTCCAGATTTCTTGATTCAAAGTGCACTGTCTAATATGCTCCTTCTTCTAAAAATCATTAGAAGTGACCAGTTGCATCCTTTGTGTCCTATATCTCAAACAGTTTATCAAAGCAAGTGCATGCTATCTCCGCCTTGCGGCTACGCTGTCGATGCTCGCTAAGGCGCTGAGCGCCTAGTCGCAATCGCAATACCCCTTACTTAGGTGTAACAACTAGCATATCCGTAAGCTACTAAAGCTATCCTATCTTAGGTCGGGGATGAAGCAGCACTATCTTCGCTGCCCATCCTCGCTACGGTGCTACGTGCTTCGCACACCGTTCTGCGAACGGTCTCCGCAACTTCGTTGCTCCGTTGTCCATTTGCTTAGTAAAGCAGTAAGAGCAAAAGGCAAAGCGATAAGGCGAAATGGCGAGCCTTGAATTTCGTCCAACTGCCCTAGGGCGTTAGTTCTTTGCGACTCGACTTGTGGCTTTAGCCACTTAGCGAGAGTGGATAACGAAGCGAAGCGGAGGTGTGACCTCATATCGAAGATGTGAGGTTGTACCCTAAATTCAATGGTGAGTTGCCCTTTTATCAGTCGCTTTAGCGACTAGAGAAAATGGACAAATGTTCTACGAAACTCCCACTGAATAAGTCTTGACTTCATTTACAGCTAATCTACTGATTGACTAAAGTCGTTGAGACATTAACTAGTGAACTATCGTAAAGATAAGTGCATTGGAACTATCCATGCTTTTCACGACAGTTTTTTGTTATAATTATTTTAACATAAAATAAGAGGTGAGAGCTAGGTGGTGGAGCTATATCGTTTATGAACGAGGTTTCATTCAGAAAGATAAAACTTTCACTCTAAGCTTTGGAGGTAAAAACATGGCTAAATTTGGCTTTTTAGATATTTTACAGGAAGAACTTGAAAAGAATTTTAATTATGATTTTGAGATAAATTGGGATAAGAGAAACTTTGCAGTTGAGGTCAGCTTTTTATTAGAGGCTGAAAATGGTGAAGGGGTTGCTGTAACAGATGCTGATGGTATTGAATCTGAAGAAAATATTATGTATGAAGATGCAGTTGTTTTTTACAATCCAGCCAAATCTCGCTATGACAAAGAAGCATATCTTATGGGAATTTCTTATACTGATAAGGGCTTATCACGAGAATTTTTGAGCTATTTTGCCAAATTTTTACAAGAAACGGCGGATGCTGGTTTGGATGATTTGATGGATTTTTTGGCAGATGATGAAGCAGAAGAATTTGCTGTAAAATGGGATGCTGACAGTTTTCAAGTAGGTTTGTCAGCACTGACAGAAACTGAATTTTTCAAGTATCCGAGGTATTGAAAATGGTCAGTAAAAATCAAAATGTCGCACCGTCACCTTATATTCTTTTTCCGGGTAATGCGCGCGAAGCATTAACTTTTTATAGTGAAATTTTTGGCTGTCAGCTTTTCTTACACACATTTTCTGCATTTGAACGGACAGATGGACCAGCAAATGCCATTGCTCACGGAGGTTTGGTTGATGGTCCCGTCAAACTATACGGAGCAGATGCAGCCGTAGGTCAAGCTTCCGTAAAAATGGAAGGAATGATGCTAACCTTGCTTGGCGTAGCAGAACCTAGTGTATTACATCAGTGGTTTAATCAGCTCTCGGTTTCTGGCACAATTATTGAGCCATTACAACGCCGTGCTTGGGGTGCTACAGATGGACAAGTCATTGACCGATTTGGCTTGTGTTGGTTAGTGGGTTATGAGGATTGAATGTTGGAGATTTATGAGCTAACAGATGCTGACGTAAAATCTATCATTACTGACAAGATTTTACGACAACTTCCAGAGTGGTTTGGGATTCCGTCAGCACTGACAGACTATGTCAAAGGAGTATCAGATAAGATTTTCTACGCAGCTTTTGATGGAGAGTGCTGTCTAGGTTTTCTTGCAGGCGAAATTCATTATGGACGGACGGGTGAAATCTTTGTTTGCGGAGTGTTACCAGAATTTCATGCCCGAGGGATTGGTACGGCACTTTATCTTCGTTTTGAGCAAAAGCTTTTATTGCAAAATTGTGAGAGAGTTGTAGTTAAAACGTTAAGTAGTCAGCGTAAAAATGAATATTATTATAGGACACGCCAGTTTTATAAAGCTCAAAAGTTTGATGAATGGCTAGATTTACCAGAGCTTTGGGGCCAGGCAAATCCTTGTTTGCTTATGGGCAAAATGTTAAAAAAAATAGAAGAGAAATAAAATGAGTATTTTAGATGTTAAAAACCTAACCCACGGTTTTGGTGACCGTGCGATTTTTGAAGATGTGAGTTTTCGGCTGCTCAAGGGCGAGCATATTGGCTTTGTCGGGGCAAATGGTGAGGGTAAATCAACTTTTATGAGCATTATCACAGGCAGCTTGACGCCTGATGAGGGCAAGGTCATCTGGTCAAAGAAGCACCGCGTCGGCTACATGGATCAGCACGCGGCGTTGGGCAAGGGAAAAACCACGAGAGAAGCACTTTCCGAGGCTTTTCAGTATCTTTTTGATGTCGAAGCAGAAATCAACGATACCTACATGAAAATGGCTGAAATGTCCGAAGATGAGATGAATGCAGCTCTTGAAAATGTCGGCGAGCTCCAAGAAGAACTAGATACAGGCGATTTTTATCTGATTGACTCAAAAGTTGAAGAAACTGCGCGAGGACTGGGCTTGACGAACTTGCTAGACAAGGACGTTGCAGATTTGTCAGGAGGACAACGGACAAAAATTTTGCTTGGTAAACTTTTGCTTGAAAAGCCTGATATTTTGCTCTTGGACGAACCAACCAACTATCTGGACGAGGAGCATATTTTTTGGCTGAAAAATTATCTGAAAAATTACGAAAATGCCTTTATTTTGATTTCGCATGATGTGTCCTTTATGGACGAGGTCGTCAATGTCATTTATCACGTACACGGCTTGGGGATTACGCGCTATTCTATGTCTTATCACGAGTTTGAGCGAGTTTTTGAGGAAAAGAAAAAGCAGCTCGAAAATCTGCATGATGCACAAGTTGCGGAAAGTAAGAAGTTAAAAGATTTTATTGCCCGTAAAAAAGCCAACGTAGCGACCTCTGGACAAGCGAAAGCGCGCGAAAAAATGCTGGCGAAGATGGAAATTGTTGATACGATTCACGAGAAGCCAAAACCTCATTTTGATTTTAAATTTAGTCGTAAGCCAAGCCGTCTAGTTTTTGAGGCAAAAGACTTGGTCATCGGTTATTCTGCTGAAAATCCACTATCTGCGCCGATTAATTTCAAAGTCGAATCAGGACAAAAAATCGCTTTTGTCGGCTCAAACGGGATTGGGAAATCTACACTTTTAAAGAGTTTGATGGGCTTAATTCCTGAGCTTGACGGCGAAATCGAAAAAGGAAATTTCCAAGACATCGCCTACTACGAGCAGGAAATCAAAGCACCATCGCAAAAAACAGTGCTGGACGACCTTTGGGACGAGTATCCAAGCTGGAATCAGGCGGAACTTAGAGGTAGTTTGGCACGCGTGGGGCTGACAACCAAGCAAATCGAGACCCGTGTTTATGTGTTGTCAGGCGGTGAGCAAGCCAAACTTCGCTTTGCCAAGTTGATGAATAGTGAATCAAACATTTTGATTTTGGACGAACCGACCAACCACCTTGATGTTGATGCCAAAGAGGAGTTAAAACGCGCCTTGATAGACTATCCCGGTACGATTTTGATGGTCAGCCACGAACCTGAATTTTATGAGGGGCTTGTGTCTGATGTGGTCAACTGCGAGGAATGGACGACGAGGATTTTGTGAGAAAAATGATAAACAATGCTATCTGGGAGAAAATAAAAGAAAAATTTAAAAATAATACGGAGTCAATTCAAGAGATACAGGAGTATTTAAAAGATAGTTTTGATATTGAAATGAAATGTTATCGAATAGATGCTAAACCTTATAGTCGTTGGAAATTTAAGCTTGATAAGGAAGTTGAAAATTTATCAAATATTGTTTATATCAAATGCTATATTGACAATGAAAAGAAATCTAAGCCGTTTATTTGTGGAATGACAAAAACTGGTGTTTATGGAACAACGGATTTTAATTTTAGCGATGAACCAACAACAGATAGCTACAATGGTAGATTTTTTTTGAAAGAAGAAAAACTGACACATGATAGAACGGGCATTTATTTGTTTGGAACGGATAGTCCTAAAACTGCTAGAGTGCTTGAATCACATCTGCAAAAGAGATACAACTTGTTCGGAAGCTAGATTTTAAGCTAAGTAAAGAAAGTTTTGAAAATGACAGAACAGCACTTACCTTGGGAAAACCCCAATCAAGACTATAAACGAACCCTGATGAAACGTCGAAGCGAGAGACGTTATCGGGTGCTGCAGCTAACGAAAACCTTGCGCGTGAGTTTGACACGGCTAAAGCTGCTTGGTATTGATGAATACAATGTGGAAATTCTCACATGGATTGAGCAAATGGAAGATGGCTCTGCTGCTGATTTTGACGATGAGGAATTTACGAAAGCGAAGCGATTTACGAAGCGAATTGTCAAATTGCTTGAAAAAATTGAAAATAAGAGTAATCAAGGCTGATAAGGATGGAGAAGTAAGGAATGAACAACTGGAACAGTATTACGGTAAAAATCACACGCAGTGCAGAAGAAGCCGTTTCCGCCATTCTCATTGAGGCGGGTGCTGCGGGCGTGGAAATCAATGATAGTGCGGATTATCTGACGCACGAGGAGCAATTTGGCGAAATTTTGCCCGAAATCGAGCAGTCAGATTTGGTGGAGGTAACGGCTTATTATCCTGAAAATCTGCCGATTGTTGAGCTGACAGCGGATATTGAGCATAAAATCAACGGTTTAAGCGAATTTTTTGATTTGACAGGGCTGTCAGTACTGACGAATAATCTGTCAGAAACCAACTGGGCGGACGCGTGGAAGAAATATTTTGAGCCAGCGCGCGTGACGCATGATTTGACGATTGTGCCGAGTTGGACAGAGGATTATCAGGCGAAAGTGTCAGAAAAACTCATCAAACTTGACCCTGGCATGGCTTTTGGCACGGGGACGCACCCGACGACTAAGATGAGTCTTTATGCGCTGGAGCAGATTTTGCGCGGCGGCGAGACCGTTCTTGATGTCGGGACTGGCTCAGGCGTGCTGTCTGTTGCGAGTGTACTCTTAGGGGCTTCCGAAGTCTATGCTTACGATATTGACGAAGTTGCAGTGTGTGTGGCATTGGAGAATATTCAGCTCAATCCTAACCATGAGAAAATCCATGTTTCGGCGAATAATTTGCTGGAAAATGTCACGCAGGAAGCAGACGTTATCGTGGCAAATATCCTCGCCGATATTCTTGTGCTGATGACCGCGGATGCTTACCGACTGGTCAAGCCAGAGGGTTATCTCGTTATGAGCGGTATCATTGCTGACAAGGCAGATATGGTCATTGCATCTGCTGAAAATGCAGGATTTTTCCTTGAAACACGTATGATACAGGGCGAGTGGAATTGCGTGATTTTCAAGAAAACCGAGAATCGTGAGGGTGTGATTGGGGGATAAAAAAGCCTAGGTTTAGGCTTTTTTATTGTAAACAAGAATTGTAAGTGGAGCCATGACGACAACGATAGCTAGACTGATGAGGATTACCATAAAAGCATCATGACTAAAGGTTCCATGATTGACCATTTCTTTAAAAGCATTAATTAAAAATGTAATTGGATTGGCATTAGCAAAGTGTTGCAACCATTTGGGTAAACTACTAATTGGTACGAAGGCAGAAGATAAGAAAGTTAGTCCCATTGTTAGTGGCATGGAAACCCCTGAGATTGTCGCTGCAGACTTAATCAAAAGTCCAACCATGGCAAAAATCCAGCTGAGTGCCCAAGTTGCAAAGATTACAAGGAGGATGCCAGCAAATAACCAACCATATCCAGCTGTGGGGCGCCATCCGAGTGCAAGCCCAGTCATTACTGATACAATTGCAGCAATGGCATATCGCAGGATGTCAGCTATTAAAAGTCCTGCAAATGGAGAGATTCTAGCAATTGGTAGTGACCGAAAGCGGTCGAATACACCTGTTTCCATGTCCTCGCGAAGTTGTACTCCAGTACCAGATGAAGCGTTAATCAGAGTTTGGATAAGAATTCCAGGGACAATCGTGACAAGGTAAGCTTTGAAGTTGCCTGCAATAGCGCCACCGAAAATGTAGGTAAAAAGTACCATAAAGAAAATCGGCATACCGACAACGTCGAAGAGTTGTTCGGGATTGTGTTGAGTCTTAGCAAAAGCGCGCCCTGCCATAATCCAACTGTCATGAATAATGGACGAGATATAACTTTTGTGTTTTTGAGTGGTAGGTGTGAGTTTTGTGCTTGCTTGCATTTTAATTCTTCCTTCTATGTCGTATTAATCTTTGTCGTTAATTTTTAAACGAATTTTTCTATTTGCTACCTGTGGTATTAGTTGATTTTTGTTACATTCACTCCATTTTGCTCCATTCTCTGGCTAATCTTTTTCAACAAACACGGTCTTTGCACTATCTCCGCAACTGTGTTGCTCCGCTGCCCACACCACAGGTATCCATTCGCTCTAAGCAACTGAAGTTGCAAGGTGAAATGGTTCTCGCTAAGCTGCTGAAGCAGCAAGTCGAGTGGCAATCCGTTGAAAAAATTAGCCCATTCTGCAAAATTCCGCTTAAACTTGACTGATCGAAGTGAAACGGGGCTTGAAACACTGTTTCAAGGTGTCGGATAGGGAAAGCGTAGCTTTCGTCAAAGGCTGAACGTATGGTATTTAGACCATGCTCTGTCCAGAAAATCGTCCGAAAAGTGGAATGGAGCGGAATTAATTTACAATTTAACTAGCACCACAGGTATACTCTCTTAGTTTCCTGTTACTTCTAAAAATACTTCATCAAGCGTTGGTTTTCTTACAGAAAAGGATGCCAAGCGTATGTGTGCTTCCTCAAATGTTGTGAGTAAGTCCGTCATAGCTGATGTATTTTTCATTGGGAGTGAGAGCGTATTTTGTTCGGGGAGCATATTTGCTTCAAGACCAAACTTACTGGTGATTAAACTTTGTGCGTCAGGAATATCTTTGCTATCTTCTAAAGATAGCTCAAAGAGTGTTGGAGCGAGTGTTTCTTTGAGTTCATTTGGTGTACCCTCAGCGATGAGTTTACCACGGTCAATGATAGCAATCTTGTCAGCGAGCTGGTCTGCTTCCTCCAAATATTGAGTCGTTAACAGCAGAGTAGAACCATTTGCAACAAGTTCACGAATCGTCGTCCACATTTCACCACGGGTGCGAGGGTCAAGTCCTGTCGTTGGTTCATCAAGAAAGACAAGTTTTGGGCGTGCAATCAAACTGACAGCAAGATCAAGTCGTCGTTTCATGCCACCAGAGAATGTTTTGAGTTGTTTATGAGCGGCAGAACTCAGAGAGAATTGCTCAAGAAGCTCTATACCACGAGCTTTAGCGGCCTTTTTATTTAAACCGTTGAGACGACCGAAAATTGTTAGATTTTCAAGGGCAGTTAAATTTTCATCAACTGTAGCATCTTGCCCTGTCAACCCGATAATTTGACGGACAGATGCACCATTTGTTGCAACATTGTGTCCGAAAATACTTGCAGAACCGCTAGAAATAGAGGTCAGTGTGGAAAGCATACGCAGGAGAGTTGATTTCCCTGCACCATTGGGACCAAGAATGGCGAATATTTCGCCTTCATTAACTGTGAGTGAGATTCCCTTCACAGCTGTCTTGCCTTTGAAGTCTTTGCGGATGTTTTGAGTTTGGATGGCTATGGTCATTATTCAAAATAAGAGTTCGTTTGTTCTACTGATAAAATTCAGGAAATATCAAGTGGAGGAGAGCGAGCTCAATTCCTTTCTTAAATTAGTAAGGATACCTTACGAAAAATATTATAAGGTATCCTGATTAAATTGTCAAGAAAAAAGTTCGGTACCCTGATAATATTTTGAAAAAATATGGTAAAATAAAGTTATGAATAGAGTAGAAGAAAGAAATTTAACAAAAAATTTTATGGAGTACACCCAGCTTATGTACTGGGTTGTCCGTAAAAAAATGAGTTTCCGTAAACAAGTCGGTACGCGACTTAACCGAATGGTCGGTCAAGGGCAGATTTTAGGAATTTTAGAAGAGGAGTCACCGATTTCTCAAAGAGATCTTGTCGCTAGACTTGATATGAAACCTCAGTCAGCAAGTGAGATTATCAGAAAACTTGAGAAAAAAGGACTGATTAGTCGATGGCAGTCTCCAGAAGACAAGCGAGTTTACATTGTGTCGCTAACTCCTGCGGGTGAAAAAGAAATTGAACAGTTTGATGAGTTCATTGATGTTAGTCCTATTTTACTTGAGGGATTAGATGATGATGAAAAGTTGGAACTGATGCGATTGATTCAGAAGATGAGAACTTCGCTTGATGCTCAGGTTGAGAAAGAAGGGGGGAAGCTGCGTGGACAATACCAGCGGTTTGCTCGGAATCCAAAAGAGGCAGAATAATGGCAAATCAATACTTTGTATTTCGTGAACTACCTGAACTTGGCGCGACATTCACGATTGAAAATGAAGCTGCGGCGCACCATATTTTTACCGTCATGCGCGCGCAGGCAGGAGAAAAGCTGCGGCTGGTCTTTGACGGTGGGAAAGTTGCTTTAGCGGAGGTTGTCAGTCCTGATGAGCGTGCGGTCAAACTGACAGAAATCCTGTCAGCACTGACAGAGCTACCAGTAGAGGTTACTGTGGCAGTCGGTTTTCCAAAAGCGGACAAGTTAGATTTTATTACGGAAAAGGCGACAGAGCTCGGCGCAGGAGCGATATGGGCGGCTCCTTTCAAATGGTCGGTTGTCAAATATGACCACAAAAAATTGACGAAAAAGCAAGACAAGCTAGAAAAAATAACACTCGGAGCGGCTGAACAATCAAGGCGACAAATCTTGCCAGACATCAAACTTTTTGACCAGCTGTCAGTACTGACAGAAAAGTTTTCTGAATTTGATAGCGTGCTGATTGCTTACGAAGAATCCGCTAAAGCTGGCGAAAAAGCAGTCTTTCATCAGGCGCTGACGGAGATGTCAAAAGGTCAAAAAATGCTCATTATTTTTGGGCCAGAAGGCGGCATTGCCCCAGAAGAAATCGAAAAATTTGAGCAACTTGGCGCTCGCAAAATCGGTCTAGGTCCACGAATCATGCGCGCTGAGACAGCGCCGCTTTATGCGCTGTCAGTGATTTCTGCTTATTTTGAGTTACTATAACTGGATCCATTGTAAAAACTAACAACGAATTGCCGTTACAGTTTAACTTCAAGGTGTTAAATTTGTTTTTAAAAGTTCCTTTCAGAAGTTAAAATTTGCGTAAACTACTTTTTGCGATAGTACAAACAAGGCGGTATAGTTGAACTAGTATAACTTAGTAAGTGCGTGCTATCTTCGCCCTCTGGGCTACGTTGTCGATGCTCACTAAGCCACTAGGTAAAACAACTAGTGGCTTAGTGGAATTGGCAGCGGAGCAAAGCGGAGATAGCGCGAATGGATAACGAAGCGAAGCGGAAGTGTGACCTCATATCGAAGATGTTAAGCAGACTGTTGCAGCTTTAGCTGCGTACAGGTCGCTTAGTTGTTACACCTAGAGGTTGTGCCCCACCAATGAAGTAATCACTTCAAAAGTTGAGAAATTAAGGCTTTTTCTTGTATAAGACTTGTAAATCTTTAGATTAAGCTTCAAATATGATAAAATGGTTTAAACAAAAATCAAGGAGGAAAGCTAGTCATCCCGAATCACGATGAAGCAAAGACTTATTCAGCAGGAGTTTCGTAAAACATTTGTCCATTTTCTCTAGTCGCTAAAGCGGCTGATAAAAGGGCAACTCCTACTGAATTTAGGGTACAACCTCACATCTTCGATATGAGGTCACCCTGTCCCAGAAGCCTAAGTGCTATCTCCGCTTCGCTCCGCTGTCCACTCTCGCTAAGTGGCTAAAGCCACAAGTCGAGTCGCAAAGCACTAACGCCCTAGGGCAGTCGGGCGAAATTCAAAGCTTAAAGCTGCTTCATCTCCTACCTAAAGAGTGGGAGTGTTGCGATTGCGACTAGGCGCTTTGCCTTTTGCTCTTGCTGCTTTAGCAGCTAAGCAAACGGACAGCGGAGCAACGAAGTTGCGTAGACTATTCGCAGAACGGCGTGCGGAGCACGTAGTGGCGTAGCGAGCATCGACAGCGTAGCCGCAAGGCGGAGATAGCATGCTCTTATTTTGATAAAAAATAAGAAATCTAAGTGAAAAATAACTAGTATTTAAAATTATGCCTTCAGAACCAGTCTTAACCGGTGCAGAAGTTGTTAATATCTGTGCTGAATATATGAATGAAAAAGACCTTTTGCTGGTGCAGAAGGCATTACAGTGCGCATCTATTGCTCACGCAGACCAATATCGTGCTTCTGGTGAGGCTTATTTTGTCCACCCTACACAAGTTGCAGGTATTTTAGCGAAATTAAAACTTGATGCAGTAACGGTGTCTTGCGGTTTTTTGCATGACGTTGTAGAAGACACTAACTTTACTCAGGCTGACTTGCAAGAACTTTTTGGAGACGAAATTGCAGAAATTGTAGATGGTGTTACAAAACTTGGTAAAGTAGAGTACAAATCACACGAAGAACAATTAGCGGAGAACCATCGTAAGATGCTGATGGCGATGAGCAAAGACATTCGTGTCATTCTTGTCAAGCTTGCCGACCGTCTGCACAATATGCGAACGCTTAAACATTTACGTCCAGATAAACAAAAACGCATTTCTCGTGAAACGATGGAAATTTATGCTCCGCTGGCTCATCGTTTAGGGATTGCCAGTATCAAGTGGGAATTAGAAGATCTAGCTTTTCGTTATCTAGAAGAAGCGGAATTTTACCGTATCCGTGGTCTGATGAATGAAAAACGTGCGGCACGCGAAGAATTAGTATCAGAAGTCATTGGAAAGCTCCACGAACGTGTCGAAAAAGCGGGCGTTGATGCTGAGATTTATGGTCGTCCAAAACATATTTATAGCATTTATCGTAAAATGCACGATAAGAAAAAACGCTTTGACGAGATTTATGATTTGATTGCAATCCGTTGTATCACTGAAACAACAAGCGATGTTTACACGACTTTAGGCTATATTCATGACCTCTGGAAACCCATGCCAGGACGTTTTAAAGACTACATTGCCAATCCGAAAGCAAATGGTTATCAGTCTGTCCATACCACGGTTTACGGACCAAAAGGTCCAATGGAATTTCAAATTAGGACACGGGAAATGCACCAAATCGCAGAATTTGGGGTTGCAGCGCATTGGGCATACAAACAGGGGCGTAAAGCAAAAGTTGATGTTCATGAAATTTCTGAAACTTTAAATTGGATTCATGAACTTGTTGAGCTGCGGGAAGAAGCAGGCGATTCTGCTGAAGATTTTGTAAAAGCAGTGCAGGAAGATATTTTATCTGATAAAATTTATGTTTTCACGCCAAATGGTGAAGTTCAAGAACTTCCCCGTGGTTCTGGTCCGATTGATTTTGCTTATGCTATCCATACAAAAGTTGGTGATCATGCCACGGGTGCAAAAGTGAATGGTCGAATGAAGCCCTTATCCGTGCAGCTCAAAACAGGGGACAGAGTTGAGATTATCACGAGTCCAAGCTCTTTTGGTCCAAGCCGTGACTGGATTAATCTTGTTAAAACAAATAAAGCGCGGAATAAAATCAAACAATTTTTCAAAAATCAAGATAAGGAACTTTCCGTCAATAAAGGACGTGAAATGTTACAAGATGCACTATTAGAAAGTGGTTTTGTTCCTAATCAGTATCTAGATAAAAAACATTTTGATGAATTATTCAACAAGATGAGTTATCGTAATGCAGATGCACTCTATGCAGCAATTGGTTTTGGGGAACTTTCACCAATCACGGTTGCCAATCGTTTGACTGAGTCAGAACGGCGCCAAGCTGAACGAGCGAAACAAAAAGCAGAAGCTGAAGAGTTGATGAAAGGCGAAGTCAAGCGCGAAACGAACAAAAATGTCATGAAAGTTCGTCATGATGGGGGTGTGAGTGTTTCTGGTATTGACAGCTTACTTGTACGCATTGCCAAATGTTGTAATCCTGTTCCAGGTGATGACATTGTTGGTTATATCACGAAGGGACGAGGCGTTTCGGTCCATCGATCTGATTGTCAAAATGTGCGGAACATGGAAGATTTTGAGCAACGTCTTGTTGAAGTTGAGTGGGATGAATCCGAAAATCTTACGAAAGAATATGTTGCAAATATTGATGTTTATGGTTTTAACCGCCCAGGTCTTTTGAATGATGTGATGCAAGTGTTGTCAAATTCAACAAAAAATCTAATTTCAATCAATGCTCAACCAACTAAAGATAAAAAAATGGCAAATATTCACATTGCTTTAGGCATTAAAAATCTGTCTGACCTTACGACAGTTGTAGATAAAATCAAGATGACACCAGATGTTTATTCTGTTAAACGTACAAACGCATAAATGAAGTCAAGACTTATTCAGCGAAGATAGCGTAGATCGTTCGCAGAACGGCGTACGAAGCACGTAGCACCGTAGCGAGCATCAACAGCGCAGCTCGAAGGACGGAGATCATGCACTTGCTTTGATAAAAGAGTTTAGGGAAGTCCTAAACTCTTTTAATTTGCTTATTCCAAAAGCAGTATATTCGTAAATTAGTATAAATTTGTTTCTTTAATGATATAGTTGGGACGTTTTTTAGTTTCGAGGAAAATTTTAGCAATATATTTTCCTATGATTCCCAAAGAAAGAAGTTGTAATCCACCTAAAAGTAGGATGAGTACAATCAAGGTGGGAAATCCTTGCACAGGGTCGCCGAAAATTAAAGTTTTTATAATGTAAAAAATACCTAAAATAAGGGAGATGAAGAAACTAAGAACTCCTACAAATGTAGCGATATTTAAAGGTGCTTCTGAGAAGTTCATTAGACCATCAATGGAATAACTGAGTAATTCTCGAAAAGTCCAAGAGGTTTTACCGGCACTTCTTTCATGATTGGGATATTCAAGATAGACTACATTGTAGCCTACCCAAGCAAAAAGACCCTTGGAAAAACGATTATTTTCTTCCAATGTTAAAATACTGTCTACAACCTGACGTGTCATTAAGCGGAAATCACGAACACCATCAACAATGGGGGTACTTGAAATTTTGTTGAATGTTTTATAAAACAAGCGAGATAAAGATGAGATAATGAAAGGCTCACCTTGACGAGAAATTCTGCGTGTGCCTACAACATCGTATCCTTCAAGGATTTTATCATACATTTGAGTCAGGAGTTCAGGAGGGTCCTGAAGGTCAACATCCATGATAGTAACAAAAGATTCATGTGTAGCTTGCAATCCTGCTAGGAGAGCAGCTTCTTTTCCAAAGTTTCTGGAAAAACTGATATAGTTGATATTTTTTTCTTGAAGCGCTAATTTCTTAATAATAGAGAGAGTATTGTCTTTAGACCCATCATTTACGAAGTAAAAAGTTTTCTTGAGCTGAAGAGGGGTCGTTTTTTTATTGACTGCTTCAATGAAAAGTTCAATGGTTTCTTCTTCATTGTATACTGGGACAATAATTGCTAGTTCTTCCATGAGCTTCTCCTTTAGAAGTTAAGTCTAATACATATTTCTTTACAAAGCATTATAGAGTTTTGATATAAAATAAGGTACTCTTATTAATACGATATTACCTAAAGACAGTCCGTCTGTCAAGAATTCTTTGCACTATGGTAAAATGAAAATATGAAAATTGTAATTCAACGTGTAAAATCAGCTTCTGTCAGTATTGACAGAGATGTTGTCAGTAAAATTGCTCAAGGATTGTTACTTTTGGTTGGTGTGGAAGATGCCGATACCGAGTTTGATCTAGATTATGCGGTGCGTAAAATCACACAAATGAGGATTTTTTCTGATAGTAATGACAAGATGAATTTGTCAGTACAGGATATTAAAGGAGAGATTTTGTCTATCTCTCAATTCACTTTGTATGCTGAAACAAAAAAGGGAAATCGTCCAAGTTTTAGCGCTGCAGGTCAGCCAGATTTTGCTCAGCAAATGTACGAAAAATTTGATGAAAAATTAACCCAAATTGTCCCCACGCAGGCAGGGGTTTTTGGAGCGGATATGCAAGTTGAGCTGATTAACGATGGGCCTGTCACGATTATTTTAGATACGAAAGAGGCGCGTCATGGCTGATGAACAAAAGATTACTGACGAAAATCTGTCAGCATCTGCTCAACATGAGAAAAATGCTGACAAATCGTTTGATGAAGCTGAAAATGCCCAACATTTACTGACAGATGTGCAACAAGTTACTGACAGAAAGTTATCAGCAAATAAAAAAGCAGAGTTTGGCAATAAACGTCAAGAGGAAGCTTTCAAGAAGCTATCTAGTAATGAAGAACTTCGTATTGCAAGGCAAGAACTAAAAGATGAGTTTTTGTCTTCCCATCCGCGCTACGCATCAATGTCTGAGGATGAGTTGGGCAAGGAGATGCAAAAGCACAGCATTGAGGAAGACAAGATTCGTAAGCAGAAACTCCGTAATCATATTGAAACTTTTTCAGATGGAGTGATTGCAGTTATCATCACGATTATGCTACTAGAAATTCCGATGCCTACTACTGACGGTGGATATTGGAACTTTCTGTCAGCGGTTGGTATTTTCTTGGTCAGTTTTATTGTGATTGCAAATTTTTGGTTCAATCATCATAAAACTTTTGCGATTACTGAGCAGATTACTGAAGGAGTGATTGTTCAAGATTTTATTTTTATGGGCTTGCTTAGTCTTATTCCGCTGCTGACAAAGTGGATTATGGTGCAGCCTACAAGTTTTTCTGCAATTAATTATGGGATGGTTGTGCTGTTTATTCTTGTCCAACAAGAACTTTTGAGTCGCTCAATCATGCGCGAGCATTTTCATCATATGCCGAAAACATTTCATTTTTGGCAGAAAATTTGGGCTAGCCGTTTAATTTTTACTTTACTTGTTAATGTTGTAATTACAATCATTGCGGTTGCTTTTCCGGATTATGGTCATTGGCTGTTTATTGTTGTCCCAATCTTTAACTTTTTCTTCAGAATGTGGGGAGATAAAGGTCAACAGCTTCAACCTAACGGTGGATTGAGAGGTATTGAATAATAATGATAAAAGCAATTATATTTGACCTTGGTGGTGTAATTATTGATTTAGGATTTGAGCGAATGACTAAGCGTTTTGAAGAGCTAGGTATTGAAGACTTTGGTCAATATTTTACTCCTAAAAGTCAAGTGGATTTCTTTGAAGATTTAGAGCTAGGCTTGATTGAGCCTGAAGAGTTCTACGATAAGTTTCGTCAGCATACTGACAGTGAGCTAACAAACGCTGTCATTGAAGAAACATGGAATCTTATTCTTAAGGATTTTGACAAACAGCGTATGGCTTTACTGACAGAACTGTCAGCGACTTATCCACTCTATCTTTTTTCAAATACCAATGCGATTCATGCGAAATGTTTTGAGAAAAGATGTTTAGAACAAACAGGTCATCATTTAGAGCACTATTTCACAACGCTTTATTATTCTCATGAGTTGCACCTCAGAAAACCAACGGTAGAAAGTTTCAAAAAAGTGCTTGATCAAGCAAATCTTACCGCCGATGAAACACTTTTCATTGATGATAATGAAGAGAATATCAAAGGTGCCAGGAAAGCTGGCTTGAAAACTTATCATTTGCAAACACCAGAACAGCTCACTGATATTGATTTTACAGAACTTCTGTCGAAATACGATAATTGATAAAACGTAAAATATCTTACAGTATTAGCTATCTTTTTTTGCATACATTTAATTCTTGACAATTGTCTGACAATTCGATAAAATATAATCTATTGAAATTATTTTATTAAAAATTCAGACAAAAGGGAGTTATCATGGGTTTTATGAAAAAAGCTGATTTTCAGCTTTATCAAGATGCAGATAAACATTACGAACAGGTTCTTGGTACACGCGATTTTCTTGCGCTAGGTGTCGGGACGATTATTTCAACTTCAATTTTTACTTTACCAGGACAAGTCGCGGCGCAATTCGCTGGACCTGGTGTTGTTTTCTCATATTTGATTGCAGCAGTAGTGGCAGGATTTGTAGCTTTTGCTTATGCTGAAATGTCAACAGTAATGCCACTTGCAGGTTCAGCATATTCATGGATTTCAGTGTTATTTGGAGAGGGCTTTGGTTGGATAGCAGGTTGGGCATTACTCGCCGAGTACTTTATTGCCGTTGCTTTTGTTGGTGCAGGATTTTCCGCAAATTTTCAACAGTTGCTTGCACCGCTAGGCTTTCATTTACCAGCAGTTTTAGCAAATCCTTTTGGGACAAATGGTGGAGTTGTTGATATCATTTCTTTTCTCGTTATTTTGATTTCAGCTCTGATTGTTTTCAGAGGGGCTTCGGATGCAGGGAAAGTCAGTCAAGTTCTTGTTGTGCTTAAAGTTGCGGCTGTTATTGCTTTTATTATTGTTGGTATTACAGCAATTCACCCATCAAACTATCATCCATTTATTCCCCCTCATAATCCGAAAACAGGTTTTGGTGGTTTCTCAGGTATTTGGTCAGGGGTTTCAATGATTTTTCTTGCTTACATTGGTTTTGACTCTATTGCGGCGAATTCGGCTGAGGCGAAAAATCCGAAAAAGACGATGCCACGTGGAATTCTTGGTTCTCTCTTTATCGCGGTTGCTCTTTTTGCTGCTGTTACCTTGGTTCTTGTTGGAATGCATCGTTATTCAGCTTATGAAGGTAATGCTGCACCAGTTGGCTGGGCGCTCCAGCAGTCAGGATATTCAGTCCTTTCAGAAGTCGTGACAATTATTGCTCTTGCAGGGATGTTTGTTGCACTACTTGGTATGGTTCTTGCAGGTTCACGTTTAATTTATGCTTTTGGACGTGATGGTCTTTTACCTAAAGGACTGGGCAAAATGAACAAAAAACATCTTCCAGCAAATGGAGTTTGGGCGTTGTCAATCGTTGCAATTGTCATTGGGGCATTTTTCCCCTTTGCTTTTCTGGCTCAATTAATTTCAGCGGGGACGCTTATTGCATTTATGTTTGTGTCGCTTGGTATTTATTCATTACGCCGTCGCGAAGGCAAAGATTTGCCTAAAGCAGCATATAAAATGCCATTTTATCCAGTTCTTCCAGCTCTTGGTTTCATTGGTTCAGCCTTTATCTTTTGGGATTTAGATGCTAATGCAAAAATTTATGCTGGTTTATGGTTCTTAGTCGGTCTTGTAATTTACTTCTTTTACGGTCGAAGAAATAGCAAGAATTTGGAAACTGAAAAAAGTAAAGAAAATATTAAAGGCGTAGGAACGCTAAATTAAGTCCCTCTTTTGAAAATAATCTCTCAACTCACTAGTTGAGGGATTATTTATTGCCAAAATCACCAAAATGAGTTAAAATAAGCAAGTCTTATCTTTAAAGAAATGGAAATATAAACTTTATGAAAGAGTATGAAAAACAGCACCACGGCTTTTACGTTTTTTTGCGCAATCTAGTTGCATTCTTGCTATTTGTACTTAATGGTCGTAGTAAATATTACAATGTTGACAGAATTCCAAAGAATGAGAACTATATTTTGGTTGCTCCTCATCGCATGGCGTGGGAACCTGTATGGTTTGCTTTTGCGACACGACCAAAACAGTTCATCTTTATGGCAAAAAAAGAATTATTTGAACATAAATTTGGTGGTTGGTGGATTAAAATGTGTGGCGCATTCCCTGTTGACCGTAATAATCCAGGAACAAAACCGATTAAGCACGCTGTGAAAATGCTTAAAGAATCAAATAAATCAATGATTATGTTTCCTTCAGGAAGTCGACATAGCTCAGAAATGAAAGGTGGAGTGGCGCTCATTGCTAAGATGGCAAATGTTCGTATTGTACCTGCTGTTTATCAAGGACCTCTCACAATGAAGGGCGTTTTCAAACGTCAGAAAGTTGCGATTAACTTCGGGGAGCCAATTGATATTTCTGATATAAAAAAAGCGAATGCAGAAGGGATTGAGGAAGTCAATCGTCGCATGGAAGAAGCATTCGCTGCTCTTGATAAAGAACTTAATCCAAACTTCCACTATGAAGTGAAATAAGCGATTGATGTTATATCGTTCACTTGGTGCATTACTTTTTTATGAGAAAAATAAATAATAAAATCGAATTTTTTAAGAAATTCGATTTTTGATTATTAATTGTGTTTAAGTACCCATAATAAAAGATTTCAATTTGTAAAAATTTGAGAAAAATGTTAAACTTAAAGGAAGTATCTACTTATTACTGAAAGAGAAAATATGCCAAATATCATTCGAAAATTTGTCGAAAATGACAAAAAAGAGCTAAAAAAACTTAATAAAATGGCGCTCAAAGTTGAATCGTTTGCTGATGAAATGGAGCATTTGACTGATGAGCAATTAAAAGCTAAAACTCAAGAATTTAAAGAACGTGTCGAAAAAGGTGAGGCGCTAGACGATTTACTTTATGAAGCATTTGCTGTCTGTCGTGAAGCAGCACGTCGTGTGCTCGGTCTTTATCCATTCCATGTGCAAATCATGGGTGGGATTGTCCTTCACAATGGTGACGTTCCTGAAATGCGTACAGGTGAAGGTAAAACTTTGACGGCTACCATGCCAGTTTATCTCAACGCTTTGTCTGGTAAAGGCGTTCATGTTGTTACAGTCAATGAATACTTGGCAACACGTGACATGACTGAGATGGGAGAGCTTTATAGTTGGCTTGGGCTTACTGTAGGCTTGAACTTAAATTCAAAATCTCCAGAAGAAAAGCGTGAAGCGTACAATTGTGATATCACTTACTCAACTTCTGCTGAACTTGGGTTTGACTATCTTCGTGACAATATGGTGACGCGTGCGGAAGACATGGTTCAAAAACCGCTTAACTATGCCCTTGTCGATGAAGTTGACTCTATTTTGGTCGATGAAGCAAGGACACCTTTGATTATTTCGGGTCAAGCGGAGTCTTCATCTGCTCTTTATTATCGTGCGGACCAATTTGCAAAACAACTCAAAGGTCAAAACTTGAATATCGCTTCTTCTGATTATGAAGAAGGAGATGATTATAAGATTGACTTACAATCTAAAACAATTTCTTTGACTGAAGAAGGGATTGATAAAGCTGAGAAATTCTTTGCGATTGATAATCTCTATGATATGGAAAATGTTGCGCTGACTCACTTTGTGGATAATGCACTTCGTGCAAACTATATCATGCTTCATGATATTGATTATATGGTGGATGAAAATCAAGAAGTTTTGATCATTGACCAATTTACAGGACGGACGATGCCAGGACGTCGTTATTCTGATGGACTCCACCAAGCAATCGAAGCAAAAGAGGCTGTACCTATTCAGGATGAGTCTAAGACAATGGCTTCAATTACGATTCAGAACTATTTCCGTATGTACAAAAAGTTGTCTGGTATGACAGGGACAGCAAAAACGGAAGAAGAAGAATTCCGCGAAATTTATAACATTCAGATTACGCCAATTCCAACGAACCGTCCTGTTAAACGTCTTGACCATCCAGATTTACTTTATCCAACTTTAGAGTCTAAGTTTAAAGCTGTTGTAGATGATATTAAACGTCGTCATGCCGAAGGTCAGCCTATTTTGATTGGTACAGTTGCGGTTGAAACTTCTGAATTAATTTCTAAGAAACTGGTTGAAGCAAAAATTCCGCATGAAGTGTTGAATGCAAAAAATCATTTCCGTGAAGCACAAATTATCATGAATGCTGGACAACAAGGGGCTGTAACCATTGCAACCAATATGGCTGGTCGGGGAACTGATATTAAGCTCGGCCCTGGTGTAATAGATCATGCAGACCCTGAGTTTCAAGGTCTTGCGGTTATTGGTACAGAACGTCATGAAAGTCGCCGTATTGATAATCAGTTGCGTGGACGTTCTGGCCGTCAAGGAGACCCTGGTGTTTCTCAATTTTATCTTTCTCTTGAAGATGATTTGATGAAACGTTTTGGTTCTGAGCGTGTTTCGGCTTTCCTTGACCGCATGAGAATTTCTGGTGAAGATGCTGTGATTAAGTCTGGCTTGATTACGCGTCAAATCGAGAGTTCGCAAAAACGTGTCGAAGGAAACAACTATGACAGTCGTAAGCAAGTTTTGCAATATGATGACGTGATTCGTGAGCAACGTGAAGTGATCTATGCGCAACGTTATGGTGTTATCATGGCAAAAGAAGATATGTCATCAGAATTGATGGGTATGTTTAAACGTACGATTGATCGACAAGTAGATGGTCATGCGATTGCTGGTAATCTCAAGGATGAAGAAACCTTGATGAATCTTCTCCAAACCGTACAAAATACCATGTTGCCAGAGGATGCGATTGAGTTGTCAGAACTGACAGGTTTGTCAGCGCAAGCTATGAAAGATTTGATTTTTGAGAAAGTCAAAGTTCGTTATGCCTCACAAATGGAGAAATTATCGGATGCTGACCGTCAACTAGAGTTTCAACGTGCAGTTATTTTACGTGTTGTTGATAACAATTGGTCAGAACATATTGACCAACTTGATCAAATGCGTCAATCTGTTGGTTTGCGTGGCTATGCTCAAAATAATCCAATTGTTGAATATCAAGAAGAATCTTATAAGATGTTCAACGATATGATTGGTGCGATTGAGTTTGAGATTACTCGCCTGATGATGAAAGCTCAAATCCAACCACAAACGGCAATACGTCAAGAAGCACCTCGTGCAATGACAACGGCATCGCAAGGAAATATTACTTCTGTCAGCACTGACAATGGTGAAAATCCATTTGCAAATGTGGGACGTAATGACCTTTGTCCATGTGGCTCTGGTAAGAAATTTAAAAATTGTCATGGACGTGCACATATTGCTTAAAGGTTACTGACAGATTTTTTGTCAGTACTGACGATATTAGTTTTGCAAGTATTTTCAAAAATTTTGATACAATAATAAGAAGCGCCCTTAGGGGCGCTTGATTTGAATAAAGAGGATTTAGAAAATTATGACTTTTAAAGAGATAAGTCCCAAAATAAATATTGATGCCATTAAAATGTTGGGTCATCTGAATAGTGAACAACAGGCAAAAAAAATTAAACGGGATAAGGAGTTGGAAGCAATCATCAAAGGAGATGATGAGCGTCTTCTCTTAATTATTGGACCTTGTTCTTCAGATAATGAAGAAGCTGTCCTTGAATATGCACGTCGCCTTGCCAAGCTGCAAGAAGAAGTAAAAGATAAAATTTTTATGGTGATGCGTGTCTATACGGCAAAACCTCGGACAAATGGTGATGGCTATAAAGGGTTGATTCACGAACCTGATGCAGATGGCCATACTGACCTTATCAATGGAATTAAGATGGTGCGTGATTTGCACTATAAAGTCATTACAGAAACAGGTCTGACGACTGCAGATGAGATGCTTTATCCCGAAAATCTGAGAATGGTAGATGATTTGGTGAGCTACCATGCAGTAGGAGCGCGTTCGGTAGAAAATCAACAGCACCGATTTGTAGCCAGTGGTATTGATGCGCCAACAGGAATGAAAAATCCGACTTCTGGTAATTTAAAAGTGATGTTTAATGGCGTTTATGCTGCGCAACAACCACAAGATTTTCTTTTTGGACTTGCAGAAGTACAAACTCCAGGTAATCCATTAGCTCACATCATTCTTCGGGGTGGACAAGATGAAAATGGAAAATATCACCCAAATTACTACACAGATAATCTCTTGGAAACGATAGACTTATACGAAAAAATGGGACTAAAAAATCCATTTGTTGTGATTGATACAAACCATGACAACTCAGGGAAAAAATACATGGAACAGATCCGTATTGTACGCCAAACTTTGGTCAATCGCGATTGGGATGAAAAAATTCACAAATATGTTCGTGGTTTTATGATTGAGTCTTATCTTGAAGATGGACGTCAAGACCGTCCAGATGTTTTTGGAAAATCCATTACAGATCCATGTCTTGGTTGGGAAAAAACAGAAGACCTGGTTAAAGAAATTTATAATGCAGAATCGAATAACCACTAAAATAATCTAAAAATAATTCTGTCAGTACTGACGGAATTATTTTTTTGTAAATAAAGTTTGTTAAGTTTAACACATGATGAATGCTGATATTGAAAGGAAAGTCAGAGTAATCTATGAAAAAATCTTTGAAAACCATAAGCAGTTATTGCAAACCCTTTCGTTTTATGGTACAATTTTTAAAGTGATAAATATCCTCAGATATTATCAGTAAAAACGAAAAACAACCTAAGGAGAACCATAGAAATGGCATCTAAAGAATTCCACATCGTTGCAGAAACTGGTATCCACGCACGCCCAGCTACATTGCTCGTGCAAACAGCTTCAAAATTCACTTCAGAAATCACTTTGGAATACAAAGGTAAATCAGTAAACCTTAAATCAATCATGGGTGTTATGTCACTCGGTGTTGGTCAAGGTGCTGACGTTACTATCTCAGCTGAAGGCGCAGACGCTGACGATGCTATCGCAACAATCACTGAAACAATGACTAAAGAAGGACTTGCTGAATAATCATGACAACTATGCTTAAAGGTATCGCTGCATCATCAGGTGTAGCAGTAGCTAAGGCATACTTGCTTGTCCAACCAGATTTGTCTTTTGAGACGAAGACAATCACTGATACAGCTAATGAAGAAGCTCGCCTTGATGCAGCACTTGCTACGTCGCAAAGCGAGCTTCAACTCATTAAGGACAAAGCAGTAGAAAGCCTTGGAGAAGAAGCCGCAGCCGTATTTGATGCACATATGATGGTTCTCTCAGATCCAGATATGACTGCACAAATCAAAGCGACAATTAATTCTAAATCTGTAAATGCTGAAGCTGCCCTCAAAGAAGTGACAGATATGTTTATCGCAATCTTTGAAGGCATGGAAGACAATGCTTATATGCAAGAACGTGCAGCTGATATCAAGGATGTGACAAAACGCGTTTTAGCTCATCTTTTAGGAGTAAATCTGCCTAATCCAGCTTTGATTAATGAAGAAGTTATCATCGTTGCTGAAGACCTGACGCCATCAGATACAGCTCAACTTGATAAGAGATTCGTTAAAGCTTTTGTTACAAACATTGGTGGACGTACTTCTCACTCAGCCATCATGGCGCGTACACTTGAAATCCCAGCTGTTCTTGGTACAAATAACATTACTGAACTTGTATCTGAAGGTCAGTTATTGGCTGTTTCAGGCTTGACTGGTGAAGTTATTCTTGATCCAACTCCTGAACAACAAGGTGAATTCCACAAAGCTGGTGAAGCTTATGCGGCTCAAAAAGCTGAATGGGCAGCACTTAAAGATGCTGAAACTGTAACAGCAGATGGACGTCATTTTGAACTTGCTGCAAATATTGGTACTCCAAAAGACGTTGAAGGTGTTAATGATAATGGTGCAGAAGCAATTGGACTTTATCGTACAGAATTCTTGTATATGGATGCACAAGATTTCCCAACAGAAGAAGACCAATATAATGCATATAAGGCAGTGCTTGAAGGCATGAATGGTAAACCAGTCGTTGTTCGTACAATGGACATCGGTGGAGATAAAACTTTGCCTTACTTCGACTTGCCAAAAGAAATGAACCCATTCCTTGGATGGCGTGCACTTCGTATTAGCCTTTCAACAGCTGGTGACGGGATGTTCCGTACTCAACTTCGTGCTTTGCTTCGTGCTTCTGTGCATGGAAAACTTCGTATCATGTTCCCGATGGTTGCGCTTGTGACTGAATTCCGTGCAGCTAAGAAAATTTATGATGAAGAAAAAGCTAAGTTGATTGCTGAAGGTGTTCCGGTTGCAGACGGCATTGAAGTAGGAATTATGATTGAAATTCCAGCAGCAGCAATGCTTGCAGACCAATTTGCAAAAGAAGTTGACTTCTTCTCAATTGGTACAAACGACCTCATCCAATACACGATGGCTGCAGACCGTATGAATGAACAAGTGTCATATCTTTACCAACCTTATAACCCATCTATTCTTCGTTTGATTAACAATGTTATCAAAGCGGCTCACGCTGAAGGCAAATGGGCTGGTATGTGTGGTGAGATGGCAGGTGACCAAACAGCGGTACCACTTCTTATGGGTATGGGACTTGATGAATTCTCAATGTCAGCAACTTCTGTGCTTCAAACACGTTCATTGATGAAACGTTTGGACTCTAAGAAAATGGAAGAATTGTCTAATAAAGCTTTGACAGAATGTGCAACTTTGGAAGAAGTTGTCACTCTTGTCGAAGAATATACAAAATAATATTTTTTATCCAAGCAAGAAGCTGTCAGTATACTGACAGCTTTTATCATGTTTTTGGGGAAGTCAATAAAAAAACTACTCATTCTCAATGAGTAGTTTTTTTTATTAAAGTTTATCAGATTGAAGTAATTACTTCATCAGTGGGAGATTCCTTCTCTCCCACTGATGTTAGGAACCCCACATCAAAGATATGAGGTCACACCTCCGCTTCACTTCGTTATCCATTCGCTCTAAGCGACTAAAGTCGCAAGGCGAAGTGGTCTTGTCCCTGAAGTCTAAGCGCTATCTCAGCCCTTTGGGCTACGCTGTCCACTCTCGCTAAGTGGCTAAAGCCACAAGTCGAGTCGCAAAGCGCCAAGACCTTAGGGCAGTAGAGCGAAAGCAAAACTTGCCATTTCGCCTTATCGCTTCAGCGAGTTGCGACTTCGACTAGGCACGTTCGTGCCGTAGCGAGAATCGACAGCGCAGTGAAACGGAGATAGAGCGAATGGACAGCGTAGCGAAGCGGAGATAGTACTGCTTATCCCAACACCTTATAGAGGTGGTGGATAAGCAGGCACTTGCTTGGTTAAAAAGGCAAGCCTTTAGTAAATTTTCCGAGTTTTTGCTCAGTTACTTTTTCGATTTGTGAGAGTGCGTCATTGACTGCATCAGTTACCATATCTTGCAAAGTTTCAGGGTCCTCAGGGTCAATTACATCTGCTTTAATATTGAGCGTCTTCAGTACTTTATCGCCAGAGAATTCAGCGACAACAAGTTCTTGAGCTGATTTACCAACGAAAGTAGTATTGGCGATTTCTTCTTGAGAAGCTTGCATTTGTTTTTGTAACTTTTGAGCTTGTTTCATCATGGATTGCATATTCATCATGGGAATCTTACCTCATTTGGAATTTTCGTTAAAAATAAAAGTTTTCAACACTCTCTTATTTTATCATAAAAAAGGGAATAAAAAAACTCAGCCTTAGCCGAGTCATCCGAGTGCGGTGGGAGGGACTTGAACCCTCACGACCTAAAGCGGTCACAGGATCCTTAATCCTGCGCGTCTGCCAATTCCGCCACCACCGCAAAACAGTACTTTAATATAGTACCATTTTTGATATAAACTGTCAAGAATAAAGTGGAAAGTTACTGACAGCTATATTGCCTTATTGGTCAGTACTGACAGGATTGTATTTGTTCATAAATTTAGAGACAGTTGAGCGATATAAAGTTGGATTCGTTTCAAAGGATTTGGCGTGAGCGGCTCCTTTTACAATAAGTAATGCTTTAGGAACATTACTTTTGACTGCTTTATAATTATCATAAACCATGCGAGTAGGGACATAAGTGTCTTTACTTCCGTGAATGAATAAGATAGGAAGTTTGTCTTTAGCTAAAGCTTTTGTAGCACTAGCTTCTTGGAAGAACCATCCTTGACGTATCTTACTTTCGAGGGAAACGCTATAAACAAGGGGAAATGCTGGGACATTGTATCCAACTTTTCCTTGATAAGTAATCTCGTCCCAAGCATTGTCATAACCACAGTCTTCGATGATACTTTTGACTGTTTTAGGTAGTGTTTTTTCACCAGAGGCCATCATAACAGTAGAAGCGCCCATTGATAGACCGTAGAGAGTAATTTCGCTTTGAGGATTTTTATTTGTTAGATAGTTTGCCCATGCAATAACATCATATTTATCGTGAAATCCAAAGCTGATAAACTCTCCTTGTGATTGTCCAGCTCCTCGATTATCGGGCATTAAGACATTATAACCTAACTGATGGAAAAGTTCGCCATATTGACGCATTGCTGACTTGTCTTGCCGAAATCCATGAACAACGATGACAGTTTTGTCAGTGGCTTTATTGGCAGGCACATACCAAGCATCAAGTTTTAGTTTATCATTCTTAATCGTCACAGTTGTTTTGGGTAACATATTAAAGTTTTTAACTAGAGCATAGTTGGGACTCGTCGTTTTGACCTGACTGATAGGATTATCGTTTCTTACACAAGCTACTCGGTAGAAATATAAAGTTGCTCCGATATCAGTGATGATAAGTAGAGTGAAAATTCCAATTAACCATTGCCATATTCGTTTTTTTGTCAATTTTTTCATGAAACTTATTATACACGAAAATGGACATAAATACTATATTTGTCTAATTTTTTGTCTTACGAACGAGCTGAATAAATAGCGATTAGATATTTTAGATAAAATGTGCTAGAATAATAGGAAATAAATAATAACTCCACCGGGAGTAAATCGTAAAAGCGATTATTTGCATTTCAGTAGGTCTTGGAAGAAATGCAAATAGTCTCTTTTTCTTATATGGAGGAAGAAAAAATGACATGGTTATACTTGTTATTAGCGGGTATTTTTGAAGTAGTATGGGCAACCACAATGAAATTAAGTGAAGGTTTTTCCAGTATAAAGTTTTCTGTTATGACTGTACTGGGAATGTTTGCGAGTTTTATTTTTCTAGCCCTTGCGTTAAAGAAACTCCCTTTAGGATTAGCTTATCCGCTATGGACAGGAATTGGTGCGGTAGGGACGATTATAGTCGGTGTTTTATTATTTAAAGATGAAATACCAGCACTTACGTGGGTTTTTGTTGGATTTCTTATCATAGGTATTTTGGGAATCAAGATGACAAGTGGACACTGAGCTGATTTCATTATTATGGGAAGATAATCTAGGGGAAAAATAAATGAGATTAGTTAAGTTTAAACAAAAAAACCTCCTGTTGAGGGTAAACAACAGGAGGAAAAGGAGTAAGTATGGTTATCGAAGAATTGTTACTATATGGAAAGTTGGAGACTTGGTAACTCATATGAGATAGGAATTATTCATAAAACCCATCACATAAGGAGTCAAGGGGATTTGAACCCCTGCGCCGCTTATCACGGTTCGCTGGATTTCGAGTCCAGTGCATTACCACTCTGCCATGGCTCCACTCCTTTATTTAATTATATTATACCATAGTTGATTCGCTTCTTAAAGCAATACGAGATAAGAAAATATGAAGTCAAGACTTATTCAGCGGGAGTTTCGTAAAACATTTGTCCATTTTCTCTAGTCGCTGAAGCGACTGATAAAAGGGCAACTCACCACTGAATTTAAGGTACAACTTCACATCTTCGATATGAGGTCACACCTCCGTTTCACTTCGTTATCCATTCGCTCTATCTCCCGCTTTGCTCCGCTGTCGATTTCACTAAGCCACTTTAATGGCATAGCGAGCATCGACAGCGGAGCCGTAAAGCGGAGATAGCATGCGCTTGTTTTGATAAAAATAAAAGCGTATATTTATACAAAAATCTTGACAAATGAATAAATATGCCATATAATCGTATTTATATTAATTTTGAAAGAAGATGAGAAGATGGGGAATAAAAAAGTTGTTTTAGCCTACTCAGGTGGTTTGGATACAAGTGTTGCGGTAAAATGGCTGAGTGACAAAGGATTTGATGTTATTGCAGCTTGTATGGATGTTGGTGAAGGAAAAGATTTAACCTTTATCCACGATAAAGCACTCCAAGTTGGGGCTGTGGAATCTGTAGTTATAGATTGTAAGTCAGAATTTGCTGAAACTTTTGTTGGTGCAGCGCTTAAAGGAAATTTGATGTATGAAAATAAATATCCATTGGTTTCTGCCTTGAGTCGTCCTCTGATTGCTGAAAAATTGGTTGAAGTTGCAAAGGAGACGGGGGCGACAGCGATTGCACACGGTTGTACGGGTAAGGGAAATGATCAAGTTCGTTTTGAAGTGGCTATTCATTCATTAGCGCCAGAACTTGAGGTGATTGCACCTGTCCGTGAATGGCACTGGGCGCGTGAAGAAGAAATAGAATATGCGAACCAAAACGGTGTGCCTATTCCAGCTGATTTGGATAATCCTTATTCTATTGATATGAATTTGTGGGGTCGTGCAATTGAAGCAGGTGTGCTTGAAAATCCTTGGAATACCTGTCCAGAAGATGCTTTTTTCATGACGAATTCTATTGAAGATGCACCAAATGAAGCAGAATTTATCGAGATTGAATTTAAAGAAGGACTTCCTGTTGCGCTCAATGACAAAAATATGCCATTGCATGAAATTATAAAAGAAGTGAATATTATTGCAGGAAAACATGGAATTGGGCGGATTGACCATATTGAAAACCGATTGGTTGGGATTAAATCACGTGAATTTTATGAGTGTCCAGGTGCAATTACACTGTTAAAAGCGCATAAAGATTTAGAAGATTTAACGTTTGTTCGTGAATTATCACATTTTAAGTCAGTTATTGAAAACGAGTTATCTAACTTGATTTATAATGGTTTATGGTTTAATCCAGCGACAAAAGCTTTGATTGCTTATCTTGATGAAACTCAGAAAGTAGTTAATGGTGTGGTAAAAGTTAAATTATACAAAGGCTCTGCGACACCTATTGGTCGTAAGTCCTCTAACTCACTTTATGATGAAAAATTGGCGACTTATACTGCTGCGGATGAATTTGACCAAGCTGCTGCAGTTGGTTTCATTAAACTTTGGGGATTGCCAACTCAAGTAAACGCTCAAGTCAATACAAAATGAATTCTGTCACTGCATAACCTCACACCTTCGATATGAGGTCATTCTATAAGTCTGGTGTTGCGTTCATGCCTGTAGCACTTCGACAATGGGGAAATATACTGACAGTTTTTGGAAAGTTGAAATATGGTAGAAAAACTTTGGGGAGGACGTTTTGAAGCGTCTTTAAATAAACAAACTGAAGAATTTGGAGCATCAATTAAATTTGAACAAAGGCTTGCCCCTTTTGATTTACAAGGTTCGCTTGCTCATGTGAAAATGTTGGGAGAAACGGGTATTATTTCTGCTGACGAAGCTGGGAAAATTGCTGATGGGCTGACAGAAGTTGAGCAAAAACTTATGAGTGGTCAAATCGAGTTCAAAATTGAAAACGAAGATATTCACATGAATATGGAATCTTATCTTCATGATGAAATCGGTAGCATGGCGGGAAAACTTCATACTGCTCGTTCCAGAAATGACCAAGTGGCAACAGATATGCATTTGTATCTGAAAAGTGTGCTGACAGAAGTTTTGTCAGTGCTGACAGAGCTTCGCCAAACCATTGTCAATCTAGCTGTAAACCATGTTGACACTGTTATGCCAGGTTATACTCATTTACAGCACGCACAACCTATTTCTTTTGGACAGCATTTGATGGCTTATTATCAGATGTTTACACGTGACTTTGAACGTTTTGAGTTCAACGTAAAACATACGGATATGAATCCGTTGGGAGCAGCAGCTCTTGCTGGAACAACTTTTCCGATTGATAGAGTGCTGACAACTCAGTTGCTTGGTTTTGACAAAGTTTACACTAATTCGATGGATGCTGTCAGTGACCGCGATTTTATTTTAGAATTTCTGTCAAATTCGAGTTTACTGATGATGCACTTATCACGGCTTTGTGAGGAAATTTTACTGTGGTGTAGCCATGAATTTCAATTTGTTACTTTATCAGATGCTTATTCAACAGGTTCTTCGATTATGCCACAAAAGAAAAATCCTGATATGGCTGAACTTATACGTGGGAAAACAGGACGTGTTTATGGAAATTTGATGGGATTATTGACTGTCATGAAAGGCTTACCTCTTGCTTATAACAAAGATTTACAAGAAGATAAAGAGGGGATGTTTGACAGCTCGGATACTATCTTGACAGCTCTGTCAGTAATGACAGGAATGCTGTCAACAATGACTGTCAATGATGTAAACATGGAGAGTGCAACACAGAAAGATTTTTCAAATGCAACAGAACTTGCAGACTATTTAGCTACAAAGGGAATTCCATTTCGAGAAGCGCATGAAATCGTTGGTAAGTTGGTATTAGATTGCACTAAAAAAGGAATCTATCTTCAAGATGTCAGTTTACAGGATTACCAGAAGTTGTCAACGTTGATAGAACAAGATGTTTATGAAGTTCTGAAATCAAGAACAGCTGTTGCCAGAAGAACATCGCTTGGTGGAACAGCTTTTGATTCAGTAAAATCACAAATTGAACAAGCAAAAAAAGAACTTCAAATTTGAAGTTCTTTTACAGTAATACAAATCGATAAGCTTGACAACTCTGTTGTATTATATGCTGTGGTTAAGCATGAAGTTCTTTTTTTACTGGCAATTCTTTAGTGTGTGTGAAGTAGTTAATTAGATTGAAGATGACAAGAATTGCAGAGCCAATGAATACATAGCGGTAGTCAATAAATCCAGCAATCGCAGAGCCTAGGAGGGGGCCAGCAAACGCACCAATTGATTGAGCAGACTGGTTGTAAGAAAAGATTCGACCAGTAACTTCTTGAGGGGATTCTTTTGCTAAGATAGCTTGTACGGAAGGCAAGATAGCTGCATCGGAAATACCGACTAACAAGCGCATTCCTATTAGGAACCAAACATTTGTAGTTGTAGCGGTCACCAAGAAAACAACCATAGAAAAGACTAACCCAAACCCAAGGATTCTTTTTTGACCAATTTGATCCCCAAGTCTTCCCAAAAGTGGTGCAATAACTAATGTTACGATACCTGGAGCAGCGGCAACAATCCCTGCCATAAGTGTGATATTTCCGTGTCCATGCATTAACTCTTGAACATAAAGTGATAATACAGGATTAATGGACTGATTTGTCATGTTGGTAATGAGGGTGGTCAAGAACATTCCCCAGATAACAGCAGGGTGGCTAATGACTTTCCATACTTGTTTTGAAGTTAACATATTTTTCTTTTCGATAGGTTTGAAAGTTTCTTGGACGAAGAAAATAGTCATGATAAAGACAAGAAAATAGATGATTCCAGTTACAGTAAATACATGACGATAGCCAGTAAAACCAACTAAAATTCCGCCGAAAATTGGACCAATTAGGGTTCCAGCTACGGAACCCGTAGTCAACAAAGACAAAACTGAACCAGATTTTTCCTTTGGAGTTGAGCTTGCCATCAATGCCATCGAGTTGGAAATGAAACCAGAGAAGGCGCCAAGCAACATCCGTAAGATAAGCAGTTGCCAAGCAGCAGTGACAAAAGCCATCAGTGAAATGGAAACGGCCATACCTAGAGAGGCACGCAAAAGCATGAGCTTTCTTCCTTTCTGGTCGGCTAACCTTCCCCATAAAGGTGAAACAATCGCTAAAACGACAAAAGTAGACGAAAAAATGAGCCCTGACCAAATGTTTAACTCAGTTTTTGAATAGTTTCCTAAAGTCCCGATATAGAGTGAGATAAATGGTGAGATGAGACTTGAGCCAATGCCAGTCATAAAGGTCCCAAACCACAAAACAATTAAATTTTTTTTCCATGCTTCTTTCATTTTTAATATATACTTCCTTCTTGAGAATATCTAATATTATTATAAAACTATTGTTCGTAGTTTGTCAATGATAGATAGTCGCTTGAAAAATAATTGAAATAGTTTTATACTAATATTGTTTAATGTTTCAGACGTTAAACATTTGTATACTTGTAAATAAATTAAGAAAAAAAGCGATTAAAGACATTGAATTTTCACGATTATCAGATGGAAATAGTGAAAGTATCTTGGAAGGATGAATTATGGCAAGAATAGCACTAACACGAGAAAAAATTGTTCAAGCAACGGTTGAATTAGCTGGAAAGATTGGCTTAGGAAATGTAAGTTTCCCACGCCTAGCAGAATATTTCGGAATTAAAGCTCCTTCACTTTATAATCATTTCAAAAATATGGAAGAAGTACGTGTTGCGACAGCAGTATATTTACAAAGGGCCTTAAACTATGAGCTGACTCATGCAATGGTTGGTTTAAATCCTTTGGATGCTCTACGTGCTTACGCAGAAAGTTACAAAAAATTTGCAGAGCAATATGAATCTGTTTATGAGTTAGTTAATGTCATTCATCAGACTAACAATGCTGAGTTAGAGTTTCTGGCAAAAGAAAATATTCGACTTGTTCGACGTAGCCTTGATAATTTTAATTTAACAGAGGATGAAAATTTTCATATTAGTCGGATGTTCAGATCTACCTTGCACGGTTTTATTACACTGACTCAACTTGGTTATTTTCGAAACTCTGGTTCAATCTCAAAAGAGGAATCATTTGATTATATGGTAAACCAATTGTTGGCACCTCTAGCTTTACGCAAGCCATAAATTGATAAGATTCAAAAAATCCTGTCATTATTGACGGATTTTTATTTCATAAATATTAAAATAGTTAATAAAATTATAGCGTTTTCATACCAGAAAGTGACTTTTCATCAACTTTATGATAAAATTAAAGCGGTAATTTCTAAGATGGGAGAGGGTGGCTTGGCTATTAAAAAAACATATCGCGTGAAACGCTCAAAAGATTTTGACCAGATTTTTTCAGCGAAACATAGCTTTGCCAATAAAAGATTCGTTATTTACAAACTAGATGCTAGTCAACCTCACTTTCGTGTGGGGTTTTCGGTAAGTAAAAAATTAGGGCATGCCGTTCAGCGTAATCGTGTTAAGCGTCTACTACGTCATGCTATTGCTGAATTTGCACCTTTTCTAACAGATGAAGATTTTGTAGTCATTGCAAGAAGTGGTGTTGAAAATCTTAGCTTTGATGAAGTAAAGAAGAATCTAAAACACGTCCTGAAGTTATCAAAAATCTATGTAGATGGAGAAAACGATTGAAAAAGAAACTTACTTTGGTCGGAATAGCGGGAGCTGCTCTTTTGTTACTCACAGCTTGTGGGACACAAGCGGTAACAAGTAGCTCAAGCGGATTATGGGACCAAGTTGTATATGGCTTTGCGCAAGTCATTCGTTTCTTGTCTTTTGGCGGATTGACCGGTATCGGCATTATTCTATTCACAATTATCATTCGAGCGGCTTTGCTCCCATTGATGAATGTCCAAATCAAATCTAGCCAGCGTATGCAAGAAATTCAGCCTGAAATTAAAAAAATTCAGGCTAAATATCCAAGCAAAGATGTGGAATCTCGTCGTTTGATGAACGAAGAAATTCAAAAACTTTATGCAGAAAATAAAGTTAATCCTTATATGGGATGTCTACCCCTTTTGGTGCAAATGCCAGTGTTGTGGGCACTTTATCAAGCATTATCTCGTGTGGATTTCTTAAAACACGGTACTTTTCTTTGGTTTGATATTGGTGCAAAAGATCCAACATTTATCTTACCTATATTAGCAGCAATTTTTACTTTCTTAAGTTCTTATTTGATGATGAAGTCTGCACCAGAAAAAAATGCAATGACAACATCAATGACTTATATTATGCCAATCTTCATTTTGATTATGGGTGTTAATTTTGCAGCAGGTATTGCACTTTACTGGGTAATTTCAAATGCTTTCCAAGTATTCCAAACAATGTTGCTTGCTAATCCGTATAAAATTATTGCGGCTCGTGAAGCAAAGGTAAAAGCCGAAAAAGATAAAGTAAAAGCTCGTGAAAAAGCAATGAAAAAGGCAAGAAAAAAATAAAAAGACCTGTGGCAATTTTTATTTTAATTGGAATTTTATCTAGTTACTGCTTAACTTTTGAAAAATCATCTGAAGTCAGAATTTTTGTTTAATGATTAGCATGATTCTGTGAGTGAGAAAATTTTGTTTTCTCACTTTGAAATGCGGTAGTATAGAGTAGTTCGACTAATTATTTTATTGTATAAAATCAAAGACGAACGAGTATAAAAATTGTCAAGCGGGAATTATCATATTACAGGAGTAGTTTTAGTATGGCTATTTTTACTGGTGAAACGGTTGAGGACGCAATCGAGCGTGGTTTAAATCGATTAGGTGTCAAACGTGAAAATGTTCATATTCATATTGAACAAAAAGAAAAAAAAGGTTTCTTAGGTTTTGGAAAAAAACGTGCTCGCGTTAATATTGAGGCAATCCAAGAAGAAACTGTTCGTAAGGCGGATCATTTGGCTCAACGTGGAGTCGATGAGAGTATTAATCTTGGGGTGCCTAAAGCAAAATCTGCGATGGAAGCAACTCTTGAACTCAGCCAAGTTGTAAAGGCTGTACGTGCAGCTGAAAAAGAACAAGAAGGTGAAATCACTGAAGAAGAACGTGATGCAATCATTGCAGCGGCTAAGAAAACAGTGGTACAAAATCGTCAATCAACTGCGAATTTATCAGATGTTGTAGAGGCGGTTAAAGATGAGGTTAAATCTAAAAAAGAGATTTCAGGGGAAGAAGAAAAAGTTGCTTCTAAAATCTCAAGTTATTTAACAACGATTACTCAAGAAATGGGAATTGCAACGCGTGTTGCAGTTTCACGAGATGGTAGTCTTACTGTATTTAATCTGACTTCAGATCATGATGCTTTACTAATCGGTAAGCATGGTAAAATTTTGCAAAGTTTGCAGATTCTTGCGAAAGCTTACGCTAACAGTATTCTCAATACTCGGATGAATATTGCTGTTAATGTTGGGGATTATCATGAGAAGCGTAAAGCTTATATTGTCAGCTTGGCTCATCGTGCAGCGGAACGCGCTCGTGGTGGGGAAACAGTTTATATCAACGATTTGCAATCTAATGAGCGTAAAATCATTCATACAATCATTGCACAGGAGAATGGTGTTTCAAGCCACTCTGAAGGGCAAGAGTATAATCGTTATATTGTTGTCGCTAAAGAGATTTAGCCTTGACAAAAAATCTCTCATAGTGTAGAATTGTAAGGTATGCTTTTTGAAGCGATAAACTAAGATGAAAGGAACACCGAAAAGGTGGAGCTACTTTCTACAAAATAAGTGGTGCAAAAGCGAACGGTTTGAAATTTTGTTTAATAAAAGAGTGTTTATAAAACCTCTCTTGAAAAAACAATAAAAATTCGTTGAGCTGTGCCTAATAAGTGAAGTAGCCCAGGGACTTATATAATGAAACGTACTTACCAACCACACAAAAAATCTCGTAAGACTACTCACGGATTCCGTAGCCGTATGGCAACTAAAAACGGACGTCGTGTCCTCGCAGCTCGTCGTCGTAAAGGACGTGCTTCACTTACAGTTTAATCAAAAGATTCTGAGATTAAGGTTACGGATTAAGCTTTGTTCAACAAACTATCCGTTATTATTTGTAAATGAAATGAAAGCCAGCGTTTGCTGGTTTTTTGTTTTTTTAAATACTATAGGTTTAAGTTAAGCGATTTCAAAAATTATGATATAATGAGTTTATCATTAAAAATTTAATTGAGTTCATCTTTTTGAAGTCAAGGATAGGCTTAGTGTTGCTTTATCTCCGAACTAGGAGGGACTAACCACTTTGTCTTTTGTTCTTGCAGGATTTAGTAGCTTGCGATTTGAACTTTCCACTTTATAGGATAGCCGTTTGCGCTAAAGCAGCAACGGATATGCTAGTTGTTTCACCTAGTGGGTTGCCACTGCGAATAGGTGCTTCAGCACCATAGCGAGCATGGACAGCGAAGCAACGAAGTTGCGTAGATAGTGAAATCGGAAGCGGAGATAGAGCGGTGCACCGACAACGTAGCCCCAAAAGCGGAGATGGGCTGCACTTGCTTTGATAAAAAATTCGTGATTTTAAAGAGGTAGACACTCATATTTATTAAAGGAGTATTTTCTCATGAAAAAGTTCAAAATTGGTGATTTAGAAGCTTCTCAAATTATTTTGGGTTGTATGCGCATTAATGAAGAGGGTAAAAATCCCGTGGCTGTAATTGAAACAGCAGTAGAAAATGGAATTAACTTTTTTGACCATGCAGATATCTATGGTGGTGGAGAGTGTGAGTCCATCTTCGCAGATGCGCTTGCTAAGTCGTCGGTAAAACGTGAGGACATCATCGTTCAAAGTAAATGTGGTATTGTTCCTGGAAAAATGTTTGATTTTTCAAAAGAACATATCATTGACTCTGTTGAGGGAAACTTGAAGCGTCTTGATACGGATTATTTGGATGCTTTGCTTTTACATCGTCCAGATACACTGGTTGAGCCAGAGGAAGTAGCTGAGGCTTTTTATGAACTTGAAAAAGCGGGTAAAGTGCGTTATTTCGGGGTATCAAACCAAAATCCAGGTCAGGTAGAACTTTTGAAGACAGCGGTGAAACAACCTTTGTTGTTTAATCAATTACAATTTGGACTTAAACATACAGGGATGATTGACGCTGGAATTCATGTGAACATGGCAGATGAGGGTAGCTTTGTGCATGATAATGGTGTGTTGGAGTATTCTCGTATTAATAATATGACAATTCAAGCTTGGTCACCTTTCCAATATGGGTTCTTTGAAGGTGTGTTCGTGGGCAATGAAAAATTCCCAGAATTAAATAAAAAGTTAGAATTTTATGCTGAAAAATATGACGTAACACCGACTGGTATTGCTATTGCTTGGATTAATCGTCACCCAGCAAATATTCAAACGATTATTGGTACAATGACTTTGAGTCGTATTGAGGAAGTAGCTTCAGCTTCAGAAGTAGTGCTGAGTCGAGAAGAATGGTACGATTTGTATATGGCTGCTGGAAATATTTTGCCTTAAAGTGATTACTTCATTGGTGGGTTCCCCACAAATGTTAGGGTACAACCTCTAGGCGTAACAACTAAGCGACCTGTACGCAGCTAAAGCTAACGTGACAATAATAGAGGCAACGCCAAATGGTAATCAAACGAAGAGCGTAGCAACGAAGTTGCGTAGACCGTTCGCAGAACGGCATGCGCACCGTAGCGAGCATCAACAGCGTAGTCCACAAAGGGCGGAGATAGCACGCACTTGTTTTGATAAACGTGGATCGTTTCGGAGAACGGCGCACGAAGTACGTGCTAGGGCACTTTTTTAGTGTAAATTAGCTACAGTGGAAATAATTGAATTTGCTTAAAAAATAACGTATAATTAACGTATATCTAAGAAAATTTTAATGATGGTTTTCGGTTTGCACAGATTTTCTGATTGTTGTACCTAAACATTTTAAAATTTTTCATATTGGCTTTTCAAAGTGGGAATTCTCAGATTTTTAAAAGCTGGATATATAAGTTTCACCATAAAGCTGTAGAGTGGTTTTATTGGTGTGAGCTACATTATGAATTAATTCGTTATAATGGGCTATAGTTGCATTTGGCTTTGCCAGATGATTTAAAAGGAGGTGTCTTATGGGCTTTACAGATGAAACAGTCCGTTTTGAATTTGGCGATTCGGACAAGAAAGAAATTGGCGAAACACTTGTCAATGTATATAACGTGCTTGAAGCAAAGGGTTACAATCCAATCAATCAAATCGTGGGTTATGTTTTGTCAGGAGACCCTGCTTACATCCCTCGTCATGATGACGCTAGAAACAAAATTCGTCGTTTTGATCGTGATGATATTGTTGAAGAGTTGATTAAAGATTATCTTAAAGCACATGGTGTGAATCTATAATGTTTGCACGAATTTTAGGACTTGATGTCGGTACAAAAACGGTTGGAGTGTCAGTGAGTGATTTGCTTGGTATGACTGCACAACCTGTAGAAACGATTAAAATTGACAGTGAAGCTGGCAATCTGGGTTTTGTGCGTCTTGAAGCATTAATCAAAGAATACAAACCGAATAAGATTGTGTTGGGACTTCCTAAGCATATGAATGGTGATGAAGGAATTCGAGCGGAAGCTTCACGAGATTATGGTAATAAAATCACTGAAGAATTTGGGATTGAAGTTGATTATCAAGATGAACGACTAACAACTGCTCAAGCTGAAAAGGTATTGATTGACGGTGGTGTACGACGCAAAGACCGTAAAAAATCAATTGATAAATTGGCAGCGGTACTGATTTTGCAGAGTTATCTTGATGCACACGCTTTGAAAATGTAAGTTTTACACTGATGGGTGTAGATTTTACTGACAGGTTTCTGTCAGTACATTTGGGCTGTGTTTTATCGGGAAAAGATTTACTGATAGAGATTTGTCAGTTCATGATGAGCTGATGGGGCTTTTGTCAGTGAAAATGTCAAAGAAAAGGGAAATAAAATGACTCATACACATGACCACGAACATGAACATAATCATGAAGCTGATTACATTACATTAGTTGATGAGAATGGAAATGAAAGTCTTTTTCAAATTTTGATTACTATTGATGGACAAGAGGAATTTGGTAAAAATTATGTTGTTCTTCAACCCACAGAGTTTGAAGAAGATGAAGATGGCTTGATTGATGTACTGGCTTATTCTTTCACTGAAAATGAAGACGGTACAGAAGGTGATTTGCAACCAATCCCAGAAGATGCTGAGGATGAGTGGGATATGATTGAAGAAGTCTTCAATAGTTTCATGGACGAACAAGAAGATTAGTGGCTGACCGCAAAAAAACGGACTTGTGCCGATTGGATAAAGCTTTGGTTGCCCAATGGTATTAGCACTCACTTGCTTTGATAAATAAAATCTGTCAGTTCAATGCGATTATCGTGAGCATTGAATCGGCGGATAAAAGCTTTATCAACAGAGTTGAAAAAGCTGTCAGCATACTGACAGCTTTTTTGAGTTTAAAATTGTATAATATTTTGTGAGGTGAGTGAATGAAAATAAGAAAAGCAGAGATTAAAGATTGTCCTAAATTATTGGAGTTACTGGCGGAGATTGGTCAGTTTCATTATGAGCGGAGACCAGATGTTTTTCGAGCTGATGCTGGAAAATATTCGCTGACGGATTTATCGGAAATGCTGACAGATTCAACAAAACCAATCTTTGTGGCCGTTTCTGATTGTGATGAGGTTTTGGGATATGCGATGTGCCAAGTTAAAGAAAATACAGAGCATACTGTGCTTGCTCCATATAAAGTTCTATATTTAGATGATTTATGTGTGGATGAGAATGCACGCAAACTAGGTGCAGGCGGTCAGTTGATGGATGTTTTGATTGATTTTGCACGTGAGGAGCATTGTTCTAGAGTTGAGCTGAATGTATGGGAAATGCCAGATTCTGCAAAAGAATTTTATGAACATCATGGTTTCAAGACACAGAGACGAGAGATGGAGTTTTTGCTATAATAACTAAAAAAATCGGAGTTTTCCGATTTTTTATTTGTTTATCAAAGCAAGTGCATACTATCTCTGATTTATGGCTTTGCTGTTGGTGCTCGTTACGATAGGGTGCTGTGCAGACGGTGCAACGAAGCGGAGATGTGAGGTTGTACCCTAAATTCATTTTTTACCAAACTTACGTTTCAAACCATTTCTTGCGATGTCTTTGAGATTTTTTCCCATTAGCCCAGGTTCATAATTGTCAATGATAGTGCCGTCAAAATTGATAAGTTCGGCATTATGATTTTTTCCATCAAAGAGAAAACTTGTGATGTTCTCTGCGGCTTCGTAAGGAGTTCTGACCATTCCGCCTTCGCCAGCCTTTGCTCCGTTAAGGTCAGTTGCGATAGCACCAGGCATGACACCAAATATTTGGCGTTTTGATTTATCTTTTTCAAACTGGTGGCCGAAGGCAAAAGTCATTGCATTTTGTGCAGCCTTGCTCGTCACGTAAGCGAGAGGCATCCAGTATTTTTGTGAAACAGGAACGGTCACATTGAGAATCTTGGCATTTTCTGAAAGCGCTGGCAAAAGATTTGTGATAGCGGCATGAGTTCCTAAGAAATTAGTGTTGAGTGTCTCTTGAAGGTCAGTCGTTGTGTAGTCAAATGCGGATTTATTCATGTCTAGTTTACTTTTTTCTGTCGCGATGTTGCCAGCAATCCCTGCGTTGTTGACAAGAATGTCAACATCTGACAAATCTGACAGACTTTCTAATCCCTCTAAGTCGTTCAAATCAACTTTGACAAAACTTGCAGAAATACCATCAGCTTGCAATTTTTGGACGGCTTCTTGTCCAAGACTTTCTTGTCTTGCGCCAAGCAAAATTTCATAGCCACGCTTGCCAAGACTTTGTGCAATCGCAAAACCAATGCCTTTGTTTGCGCCAGTAATCAGTGCTTTCATTTCTATCTTTCTCCTTTTTCTTTTGGAAAATAATTTCCTAGCATTTGGGTAGAGAGTTTGTTCGTGTTTTCTTCACTATTGACTTTGCCCATTTGATGTAAAGTCTTCGCAAAGCCAGCATCAATGCGCTCCGCACCGTTTTCGAGACCAAGAAGAGTTTCGTCAATCAAATCGCTCAGTTTCATGTTGGTTGGATTTTCAGTTGAAGCGTGTTCTTCAAGATTGGTCTCTGCGACAAGAGGAGGTACAAGTTCGACAACACGTAAATTTTTTCCAAAATATTTTGCTTGTTCACGTAGTGCATCGCTGTAAAAGTGAACGCCAGCTTTTGTCAGGTTATAAATCGGATGCGCACCATCTGCAAGGTTGGATAAACCAGATGAAACGTTGATGACAGTGCCGTAATTATCAGTTAAAAGAGGCAATAATGCTTGTGTTACAGCGATTGTACCAGTGAGATTAGTATTGATTTCTTCTGTCAGTACTGACAAAGGGAGCTGTGCAAATAAATCATAAGCGCGCATAATACCAGCAGAATTCATCAGTACGTCAAGTTGTGGGAATTTGTCCTGAATGTATTCTGTCAGTGCTGACAAATGCTCTAGTGTTGTCACGTCGCTGACAAACCCTGATAATTCAGGATTTTCAGCTAAAATTTTGTTTAGGCGTGATTCATTACGAGCAGTGATAATGACGCGATTGCCAAGGGATGCAAAGCGTTTAGCAAATCCAAAACCGATACCGCTTGTTCCACCAGTAATCAAAATTGTATGTCCAGTAAAAGTCATTGTTATCCTCCAAGAAATGAGTTCATTCGTTTTTTAACCAAGCAAGTTCCTGCTATCTCCGCCCTTTGGGCTACGCTGTCCATCCTCGCTACGGTGCTAAAGCACCTAGTCGGAATGGCAACTCCCCCACCTCTTTTAGGTGGAGGGATAAGCAACACTAAGCTTTGTTTTCGTTCTACTGCCCTAGGGTCTTGGCGCTTTAGCGCTTAGACTTCAGGGATAGGGTGACCTCATATCTTTGATGTGAGGTTGTACCCTAACATCAGTGGGAGAGAAAAAATCTCCCACTGATGAAGTAATCACTTCAATAATGTTATTCAAAAACAATATGAGCTTCCGAATAAGTCTAATGAACTTAATGATTATTTGGTTATAATTTTTTGTTTTTATAACTCATGAAAAGATTATACTATCAGAAGTTATATTTGTCAAGAATTATAACTTGTGTTAGAATGTTTTTATACTATTCTAAAAGTAATTTAGAAGTTAAACAATATTAGAAAGGAATTGAGTTCGGACTCCTAAAAGTTAGGAAAATAGATGACTCTACCGCCCGTTTGCTAAAACAGAAAAAGGCAAAGCAGGTGGTCGAAATGGTAACTGGGTTTCTAAAGCAACATCTTCGCTACGCTATTCATTCCGTTCCATTTCCGCTATCGTGCTACGTGCTTTGCATGCTGTTCTGCGAACAGTCTACGTAAAATAGCAAGCGCAAAAGGCGAAGTACCAAGTCGGAATGGTAAGAGCAAAAGGAAACCTCATTTTTTAAAATTTCTACGCTTTTACGAGTGAAATTTTGCAAAACAAAATCTCTTCTGTAGCTTTGATATAATCTTTCAAGCAGTCGTTCTCACATTTAATATGACAACACGAGAAAAAATTCTCCAAGAAACCGAAAATTTCATCCTAAAGAACGGGATAGAGAAACTTACAATATCAAAAATTGCTAAAAAGTTGAATATCAGTCAGCCCGCAATTTACAAGCATTTTAAAAATAAGGAAGAGTTGCTGACCGTCCTTGCTCTTCGATTTCTCAACGAACAGACACTATCTGCGATTTTTCCTTTTGATACGACAAACTATACACAAAAAGTCGATATTATCCACGATTGGCTTTGGGCTGTCGCAAGTGCCAAGTTTTATGCGCATCAGGAAACACCTGAGATGTTTGCGCTTTACACTACTTATGTCAGTGAAAATCAAACGCTTAGTCAGGAACACATTTTAGAAATGGTTCAGAGCTTACAGAGTGCAGCCGCTCTTTCAAAACCAGAGCAAGCAGGAGCCTTGATTCAAGCATTTGCTTATTTTCATCATCCGAAAGTAGCGCCACAGTGGGATAACTCTTTTCAAGAACAATTTGAAAATGTTTGGTCACTTATCAAAAAGAATTTTGAATAAGTTAGCTACAACCACTTTATAACTCACTTATTGTTGACTTTTACGGCAAATGAGTCATAGTAACAAAAATGTCAATAATGAAGCCAAGACTTATTCAGTGGGAGTTTCGACTCACCACTGAATTTAGGGTACAACCTTACATCTCCGCTTCGCTGCACTGTCTGCACAGCACCTTATCGTAGCGAGCATCAACAGCGTAGCCGCAAGGCGGAGATAGCACGCACTTGTTTTGATAAAAACCTGTCAGTACGCTGACAGGTTCTATTTTAGGTGTTAATGTATTATGTTCATTTGATTCTAAATACCATTGCACATCTAGGTTCAAGAATGATATTGAGTTTTCCTTTTGACCAACCAAAGCTACTTCTTGGTCCAAAACCACCATATTTTCTATCATCGGTGTCAAAGATTAATTCAGGTTTTTCTGCAAAGTCCAGGTGAAGCTGCTGCTCATAACTTGGATGAAAATTAAATGCAAAAAGTAAATTCCCTTTTTGATAAGCCAATAGTTTATCAGAATTTTGTACCCACCGTTGCTTCAAGCTTGCACTATTCTCCATAAACTTGAACTGATGTTCTAAGTTAATCATATCGTTATCAAATGCCAAGAGATATTTGAAACGTAAATCTTGATTGTCTGCCAGAGACCATTGCCTGCGTGCGTGCTGATAGCTGTCACCATTGCCCTCACGAGGGAAATCTAACCATTCTGGATGCCCAAACTCATTGCCCATGAAGTTCAGATAACCCTCTCCAGCAAGGCTGAAAGTGACGAGGCGAATCAGCTTGTGCAATGCAATTGCACGATCAATAATCAGCGATTCACTACCTGTATCCATCTTCCAGTAAATCTCACTATCCGCGAGCCACATCATGATGGTCTTGTCACCAACAAGCGCCTGATCATGACTTTCTGCATAGCCAATGTTTTTCTCTCCAGGTCGTCTCGTTGTCAATTCCCACCAGAGCGCCATCAAGTCAAGGTCATCATCAGATTTTTCTTTAAGTTGTTTAATCCAAAAATCAGGAATGCCCATTGAGAGTCGGTAGTCAAAGCCAATACCGCCAGCTGAGATAGGAAGTGCCATACCTGGCATCGCTGACATATCTTCAGCAATCGTCGTAGCATCAGGATTCACTTGACGGATGAGTTCATTCGCCAACATCAAATAAGTGACTGCCTCAACATCAGTATTAAGTGAAAAATATTTACTATAATCAGTGAATGCAGTACCCAGACCGTGGTCGTGATAGAGCATAGAAGTCACACCATCAAAGCGGAAACCATCAAATTTATAAACATCTAGCCAGAATTTCAGATTTGAGAGTAAGAAATGTAAGACTTCATCTTTGCCGTAATTAAATAATTTCGTGTTCCAAGCAGAATGTTCACCACGCTTGCCTTCATGGAAATATTGTGAAGTTGTGCCGTCAAAGAGATTTAGTCCATCTCCAACATTTTTCACAGCGTGTGAATGAACGACATCAAGCAATACGCGTAAGCCCATACCATGCGCCGTATCAATCAGTTCCATCAAATCTTCAGGCTTACCAAATCGACTTGATATCGCAAAGAAATTGGATACTTGATAGCCAAAGCTGGCATAAAGCGGATGCTCCATAATTGCCATTAATTGAATCGTATTGTAACCATCTTTTTTGATGCGAGGTAAGATATCGCGTGTAAATTCTTTGTAGCTATTAATCCGATAATCTTCTGTGGAGATACCAATGTGTGCTTCATAAATTAAAGGTGCTTCGGTGAGGTTTGGTGCTTTGTGTTTCCATTCGTACTGCGGGTGTATAATCACACCATCCATTTCATAACGCTCATTTTGCACAGCATACATGATATAGCTCGGAACACGATAAACAGTTTGCCCATCTTTCAAGAGTAATTTTACCTTAACTTTTGAACCGATAGGGAGCATACCAGGACTAGAAATTTCCCAAGTGCCACCATAGGCAGACCTGAGTTCAAAATTATTTTCCCAGTTATTAAAATCTCCAACTAACCAAGCTTTAGCAGCAGCAGGTGCCCATTCACGAAAAGTCCAATGATTTTTTTCCTGTTGGAATCCGAAATATTTATATCCATTTGCAAAGTCAGAGAGAGTACCATCCGTACCCAATAAACGTTTTTTTGTACGTGCATACTCAAAAAGCCTTAAAGATAAATCCTCTTTGAAAGGCTCAAGGTAAGGGTCATAGTCTAAAATACTTAAAGGCATAATGTTCTCCTTTTTTAAGATAGAGTTGAAATTAATAATTATTTAAAGTCATACTTCATACTAGTTCATCTCTAAATCTGCGTTAGCAGATTTGGTAGTTAAACTGTACCCATACTACATTGCGACGATTGGGAAAAGCGAAGTTTTTCTTATCCACAACCTTGGCGCATTGTGTTAAGCGCAAGAGATGGTTTACGTTCTTGGAGTTAGGTACCAAACCGTGATTTGATGAAAAAGTGAAGTTGACTTCATACAGTTATTAAATGTCGCACTCAAATTTGTCCAATTATCCTAGACCTATTTTATCATTTTTGTAAAGGTTTTCATAACGAAAATATGATAAAAATGAAATAAACTATATTCTGTCAAAATTATGCGTAGAATTTTTATACGATCGAAAACTGTAAGTTCTGATTGATGAATCCAACCATATTTCGCTGACAGGGTTAGTGTATACTGATATAAGAGTGCTAATCACTCAATGCAGTGGTCAAAGTTGAAAGTCTGTGGATAAATAATGAAAAAGAAACTTTCTGTCAGCACTGACAGAATTTTTTAAGAATCTTGTCAGCAAATATCAGAGTTTTTATTGACTAAATCCGAACCAAGGGTCTTCTTCGTCAGTGAGTACCTCTTGGCTCGCTCCAAAAGGAGAAGTATCAGGGGTTTCAATAGTAGGTGAAAAAGCAGTGAAAAGTTGTTCAGGACGATTACTACTTTTAAGGGTTTCAGCTTTAATATTACTATCTGCGCTTGAAATTTCACTAAAGTGGTTAGAAGTGTCAGTGAGTACTGACGGATTTTTGTCAGCCTCTTTTGAGAGAGTTGTCAGCGAATTTGAACCATCAGTGAAAAAATAACCCTCCAAATATTGAATATAATCATAAAATTCTGTCAGAAGTTCATGATAATAAATCATCTCACTTGTATTATCGATGCTTTCAAAAGTACCTTGAGCTTCACCCCAACGCTCAGCAATATGTTTACTTTTCATAAAATCATTATAGTTCATTTGGTTTCCTCACATTTTAAATAGTATATAATCTTTATCAATCCATCTACTGTAAAAAGCAACAACAAATTGATACTACCAAACTATTTTTGGTGGAACAAAATATAGTTTTGGTATATAATCCCGTGGGATTATAGATATGACTATCATAAACTTATTATAACGTAAACTTTATAAAAATATCGAAACTAGTCAAGAAGAAAACCACTTCTATCAAGAGATAAAAGTGGTTTGTTTTAATGCCGACTATAGGAATCGAACCTACGACCCCTTCGTTACGAGTGAAGTGCTCTACCGACTGAGCTAAGTCGGCATTATAGTGAAAGTGAAAAAATCCACTTCCATTATGATACAACTTTTCATATTAAATTTCAAGAACTAGAAGTCTTTGGCATCAGGCTTGTTATAACCATAACGTTCACAAAAATCTTCGCGGAATTCAAGAAGATTATCGTCAACGATGGCTTGACGGACGTCTTTCATGAGATTAACAAGGAAATGAAGATTATGGTATGAGCATAGTCTTAGGCCGAATGTTTCATCCGCTTTGATTAAATGGCGCAGATAAGCGCGTGTGTAGTTCGTGCAAGTATAGCAATTGCACATCGGGTCAAGCGGTGTGAAATCATGCTCATATTTTGCATTTCTTATATTGACACGACCAAAATGAGTCATTAGTGTTCCATTTCGTGCAATGCGAGTGGGCAAAACACAGTCAAACATATCCACTCCACGAATGACACCATCAATCAAGCTATCAGGCGCTCCAACTCCCATAAGATAACGTGGTTTATTTTCAGGCAACATCGGTGTAGTAAAGTCCAGAACTGCGTTCATTTCTTTATGGGATTCGCCAACAGCAAGACCGCCAATAGAATATCCTGCAAAATCCATTGAAGTTAAATCATTCGCCGATTGTCGCCGAAGGTCTTCAAAACCAGCACCTTGCACGATACCAAACAGACCTTGATCATACGCTCTACGGTGTGCATTTAGACCACGCTCTGCCCAACGGGATGTACGTTCAACAGAAGCTTTAACATAATCATAAGGTTGATAGAATGGCGGACATTCATCAAAGGACATCATGATATCAGAGCCAAGATTGTTTTGGATTCCAATTGCCTTTTCTGGATTGAGAAAAAGTTCACGTCCGTCCAAGTGGCTTTTGAATTTCACGCCTTCTTCTGTGATATTTTTTTTATTTTGAACAAGGCTGTAAACTTGGAAACCACCACTATCTGTGAGAATAGGCTGATCCCAATTCATAAACTTATGAAGTCCACCTGCTTGTGCAACAAGCTCATCACCTGGACGGAGCCAAAGATGGTAAGTGTTCGAGAGGATAATACCTGAGCCAAGTTGTTTGAGTTCTTCGGGACTCATTGTTTTGACCGTCGCTTGAGTTCCTACGGGCATAAACATTGGTGTTGGGAAAGTCCCGTGTGGCGTAACAATCTCACCGAGTCTTGCACCAGTATGTTTTTCTTTTTTTATTAATCTGTATTTTATTGCGTGTTCTACCATAATGTTATGCAAGTCATCTCTTATGAGGTGAGCTTGTTTTCCTTTTCTTTAATATAAAATATCACTGCATAGGGTTAAGAAAAGCGCTGCCTTTCCTATCTGTAACCTTTAACCTTTGGAAGGGATATTTAAAGATTAAGCAGTGTTGAAATGATGACATTTCATCGGTGAGAAACTTAGCAGGAGCTTGCTAAGTTAAAAATCAGCACTTATAAGTATAACAAAAAATACCATGTTTTAATAGGGGAACTTTAATAAAAATCAGGCGAAAGTCTTAGTAAATTTTACAGTTTTGCTGGTATAATAATATTAAGATAAGAACAGGATAAGAAGATGAAGAGGAAAATTTTATGCCAAGAAGAGTATTAAAGGAGCAAGCTAAAGAAGCACTAAGAGATAACTTTATGGCGAAGATGTTGCTATTTATCATCCCGATTATTTTGGGGATTTTAGGTGGCGGAAATGGAATTCGTACATCTTTAGAGCATGGAAATATGCATGGAGATACGCTTTCTAATGCCGCTTGGGTGGCAATAACATTCTTTGGACTTTTGGGTGTGATTATTGGGATTGCAATTACTCTATTTGTGACAGTAGTAACGACTGGAGCGATTTTTAATTATATCAAGATTTTCCGTGGAGAACGTACTAATCCACAGTTTAACAATGTTTTTGTACCTTTTCATGATGGTTCTGCCGGCAAGATTATTTTGTTGAATGTTGTGAAAGGACTGATTTTAATCTTACTCGCCTTCATTCCAATAATTGGTTGGGCGATTGGGATTTATCTTTCTCTGGGCTGGTCGCAATCGACATATATTTTGTTTGATCAGTTAGAACATGGCAAATATACAGGGGTGATGGATGTTCTGCGAGATTCAGCGACGATGATGAAAGGCTTGCGTGGCGACTACTTTGTGTTTAGTTTCAGCTTCTTCTGGTGGTATGTGCTGTACGGAGTTTCTGGTGGGCTCGCAGGATTTTGGACAATGCCTTATATTAATATGGCTCGTGTTGCTTACTATGAAAATATTGGTCACTTATAGGAAAAAACTTCTGTCAGTATGCTGACAGAAGTTTTTTGTGCTGACAAAATCTCAAATACTCTTTTTTATATGGCGCCCATGCAGCAAATAATAAATGAATGCAATGATAATTGAGAAAATTGCAGAAGCAAAATATAGATTACGATAGCCAAGCAAAGGCATGATTAGTCCGAGGATAAATGGTCCAAAGCCAACACCCATATCCATTAAACCAAAGAAAGTTGAAGTTGCGACACCTAAACGTTCAAACCCAGAAGTACGAATCGCAATTGCTTGACCAAAAGGAGAGAATGAGCCATAGCCCAAACCGATGAAAATAGCAGCAACTAAGAGCATCCAGCCAGAATGTGCTAGGCCAATCAAGAACAATCCAATCGCGAAGAATAAGTAGGTCGGATACATGACAAAGTTGTCTCCGTGAGTGTCAAAAATTCGGCCAGTCAATGGACGAGAAATAAGGACGGTGACAGCATAGACAAGAAAGAAGAAAGAAGCGGCTTGTGCGAGATGGATCGATGAAGCATAGGCATCCATGAATGATAAAATACTCGAATATGCAATACCTATCAGAAAGGCGATGAGTGAAATAGGTAGAGCCTTCTTCTCAAAATAATTTGACCAAGCAAATTTTTTCTTTTTGTCAGTACTGACAGAAGTGTGAGTTGTTGTTTTAGGAATATGTAGGAGAAAAATCCCGATAAGAGCAGTAAAAAGTAAAATCGCAGACAGAATAATGAGGATGTTAAAACCGGAACTTGCATAAAGAAACATAGATAAAAATGGCCCAACGGCAGAAGACAATGTTACAGAAAGAGCATAATATCCAATCCCCTCACCGCGACGTGAAGCAGGGACAATGGCTCCAGCAAGTGTTCCTGATGCAGTTGCAGCGATACCAAATCCAACACCGTGAATCAATCGAAGAAGCAAGAGCAGCCCAACGCTGTGAACTGCAAAATAACCAAAAGTGAGGGCAAAATAAATAATTGTACCAATATAAAGAAGTTTTTTTGCTCCAAAACGTTTCATATTATTTCCTGTCCAGAGCCTGGCAATGAAACCGCCGACAATGAAAATACCAGACAAGATACCGGCAATACTGGCTGAGGCATGATATTCAGTCATTGCCATCGAACCGATGACAACGGTGGGTAAGTAGAAGACGAGATAAAAGATAAAGTTTAGTAGCATATTAATGACAAAGGTCATTGTCCATAATTTTTCTTTCAAGTGAAGAGAGTCCTTTCAAATAATAAATTTTTTATACTATAGTTTTTTGTTGTGAAAAAAGGCAACGTATCAACGTTGCTGCACAAGCTCACAACACAAAACGGCGCTATCCCCATTAATTTGCTCATAAGATTCTTTTAAAAGTTAGAAGCAAGGGGCTATTTTAATGTGAATGCGCAATCATTTTGTATGAAAACAGACAAAACTCTCGTACGTGGACGAGAGTTTTGTGTAATTCGACTCTTTTATTTTATCAAAAAACTGAGTAAATATGTTGTATAGACTACTTTGAGCTATCTGTGTATTGATTTCCACGTTAAAGTTTTATAGGATATATGAGTGATGACTAGAATGTCACGATATTGATTTTGAGTTGATTTATCATTACTTTTTTCCTAGTCCAGAATAAGCATACTCAATCTTAATGCAGCGGTTCATGACAATGTCGTTTTTTCCTGCAGCGCGTAGAATTTGTTCGGCTTCTTCTGATTGAAGACCAAGTTGTGCCCAAAAAACATCGGCATCTGTATCTACAAAGTCACGTGCAACATCTGCTAAAAATTCGCTTCGACGGAAAATATCAACAATGTCAATATGAATAGGAACGTCCTTGAGGGAGGCATAAACCTTTTCGCCGAGTAACTCTTGTCCTTCAAGAAGTGGGTTAACAGGAATGATTTTGTAACCATTTTTTTGCAGCCCTTGTGCGATAAGATAAGAAGAACGGTCAGTTTTGTTTGAAATACCGACAACTGCGATTGTTTTTGCTTTTTTGAGATAGTCAAAAAGTTGTTCCTGACTAGGATTTTCAAATTCGTACATGATGATTCCTCCAATAATTTATCGTGCAAATCTTTATCAGCTGATAAAAGCTTTATTATTTTTTCTATTTCTATTATAACACTATGCTATAATTAAGCTATGAAAAAGAAACAAATAAAAGCTCTTACTAGTCTAGTTGTTATTATTATTGCTTTGGCAGTGGGGTATTTTGGCTCTGGACATCTGAATATTGGCCAAGCACCTGCTCAAACAAGCACCATAGCATCGTCAGGCAAAGTGCTTTCGACAAGTGTTAAGCAGCAGCCTTTGGATTTTAAAAATAAAAGACAAATGGTAATGGCTAATACTGATGCGCTAGGTCGAGCAGTGGATTCGCATATCCAACTTAAAAATTCACAAGAGCCTCACGTGACACGTGAACCGTTAAACTATAATCCTGTTGGTTGGCATAATTATGATTTTTATTATAAAAAATCTGATGGTTCAATCGGTAAGATGTGGTTAATGGCAAGAGGTCATCTCGTGGGTTATCAATTTTCAGGATTAAATGATGAACCACGCAACTTAGTACCTGAAACGGCCTGGTTTAATGGTGGAAACTATACTGGGATGAATGATAGTAATACAGCCAGTATGTTATATTACGAAAATCGTTTAGATAGCTGGCTTGCAAATCATCCTAATTATTATCTTGATTATCAAGTTACCCCTCTTTACAAAGGCAATGAACTTTTACCAAGACAAATTCGTTTGGCTTATGTCGGTATTGATAAAAACGGTCAGACTTTAACGATTAAGTTGGGCGGAGGACGTGAACAAACAGGTAATGGTGGAGCAACGGTAGTTGTTCTTGATAATTATGCGCCAAACGCTAAAATCAACTATGCTGATGGAACAGCGGTAAATACAGTCAGCCCTAAATAGATGCTGACAGAATTGCCATAATAAAAAATCAGTCAAAAGACCGAGTAAATCGGTCTTTTTTACTGTTATAATAAAAATATAGTAAGAATAGTTAGGTAATGAATCATCTTAAATAACGAAAATTACATTAGAAATTTGATAAAAGAATAACTATTGAGTGACAGAAAGATGAGACTGATACGGTGAGTGGTATACAGGATTAAACTTTCTCACAACATACTCTAAAGGAGAAAATAAATGTTTTTTGTACTGATTATCTTTTTGGCGGCCTTACTTTTTGTGAGAGGATTGTTTCACTTCGTATTGCCAGCCTTACTGATTTTATTGGTTTTGCGCGTGTTTCTGGGCGGATTAATGTTACTGTTTAGCCCGCATTTTATTGGGACAGTGCTTATATTGGCGTTCATCATCTGGTTAGTCAAAGCTAGTCGCGGCGGACGACGTTACTATTAGAAATAGCGCGTGTATGCGTCGGGAGGAAGAATAATGTTTTTAGGCTTTTTATCAGGACTGATTGTTCTTGTAGCAGTTGTTTCTATACTGCTTGTTGTATTTGGCATCATTGCCACACAGATTTTCTTTAGATATATTTTGCCAATCCTATTGGTTTTGCTTGTCATTCGAATCATTTTTGCTGGGATTATGCTTCTTTTTAATCCACATTTTTGGATATTTATCGCGATAGTTGCACTTGTCATCTATTTAGTCGGTAAATTTAAAAAATGAAATTAGCCCGCATTTGTTTTGATAAAGTTACAATCAGATAAAATATAGAGAAAAATTAATCACTGACAGTGTTTTGTCAGTGATTTTTTATGTGTTTTATGTTTATAATTTTCTAAGTTTATTGAGTGTTATCAAAAAATTTGATATAATTCATTTACTAATACTGTGTGAATGTTATAAAAGTTTAGCATTTACAGTGGTGTTTCCCACCACCTTTGATATTTTGATATTAAAGCAGTTTCATGAAACTTGATAAATATTTATAATCTTTAGAATCAAATGAGTACAACAGTTAGGGCTACCTTTTTCAATGATTTATACCAATTCATCTACTAATTTTTTCTACAAATAGTTGGTAGATGAACTACAGATATACTGCCTTTTGCTTGCCAAGCAAAAGGACATCGGAGCCGTTCATAGAACGGCGTGCGAAGCACGTAGCTGCATTACAAATGGACACCCAGCGTATTGACAACGTGGCACAGCAGAGTAATTTCTAAAAACTTTTTTAGAAATTTAAACAGTATTAGAAAAAGTTGAAAAAAGCAGTGGAGGACATCATGTCAAACGAATATAGAGCACGTTCATCTCGTCATGAGCGTAGATTATCGCGCCGAGCGAGAAAAGATTTTGATATCGTAGAAGCTACGGCAGATAAAGTAACTGAAAATTTAGGCGAGCTAGAAGGTCAAAACCGTGAGAGAATTTCTAGACATACTACTGTAAGTCGCGAAAGTTCGGGCTTATCAGTGACAGCCGTAGTTATTCAAGCTGTGGTATCCTTGCTTCTTGGGTTGAGTTTTTATGCTTTTCCGTTTTGGAATCAACTTGCGACACCGCTCCAGTCACAAAATCTTTATTCTGGTTTAGCCATGCAACATGGATTAGTTCCTTTTAATGATTTCTATGGTACGGGTGGAACGTTATTTTATGTTCTGAACTGGCTTGGAAATTTTGCAGGAAGCACCCCTATTTTATGGATATTAGAAGTTGTTGCCCTGTTTATTAGCGGTATTATAACTTTCCAACTTGTGTTTAATCAGACTAAAAGTCAAAATGCAGCTACAATTATCTCAAATTTCACATTGATTATTGTTGCTGGTTTGGCGAGAGGTGGAGATGCTCCGACATTATTTGCACTTCCGTTTGCTCTCTGGGCAGTTAAATTCTTGAATGATTATTTCCGAGAAGAATCAACTGATAGAGGATTTATCCGTTTTGGAATGGCTGGTGCAGTAACCTTAGTTATTTCACCGATTATGACAATGTTCTTCGTCTTTTCGGCAATTGCATTGTTGATTTATAATGTTTCTCATCGACGTTTTTGGCACGGTTTCTATCAGATGTTAGCAGTTATCTTAGGGATTTCAGTTATAGGTTATTCGGTAGCTTATTATGCACTCAATCAGCAGACGCTTTATACTTCGATTGAGCAATCCGTTTTGATTCCTTTGACTCATTTTGGTCCAACGGATAGTCTTCTACTTACGATTGCTAAGGCACTTGTATTAACTCTGATTTTTGGAATTGTAACAGGCTTTGTGCAAGGGGTCATCCAAATAAAAAATGCAGGACGCGCAACAATTTGGTATGCCACATTATTAGTCGGCACAGTCATTGTGACAACGATGATTATCTTTGCTCAGACTTTTGATAGCTCTAATCTTCTTGCTGTCTTACCGTTTACGGTTGTCTTCTCTGGACTTGGAGTTAAAGATGCAGAACAAGTTTTTCTGAAGTATCTACAAAATCGGTTGTTTGCACCAATTTTAGGGATACTATTTATCATCTCTGCACCGTTTGCCTATCATCATTTGAATAACGCAATTTTTACAGAAGAAAAAGCTATTGCTCAGTTTATACAAGAAAATGGTAAAGCAACAGATAGAGTCTATGTATTTGGTGCTGACAAAAACATCAATAATTTAACAAGAAAGATTGCCACACTAGATAATGTTCCAGCAGATTATCCAATAAAATTTACTCAGAACTATGACTTAAAGGTTGCAAGTCTTAAAGATAAGTACATCGTCATTGAGGCTGGACAAGCTGTACCTAAAAATTTGTCTCAATTGCTGTCATCAAATTACAAAACAGCCCCTTATGCAGGAAAGCATTTCCTTATTTATCAGAAGAAATAAGAATCTGCCAGTACTGCGACTTGACTCGCGACTTTAGGCGCTTAGCGAGCATGGATACCCGTGGTGTGGACAATCAAGTGCCGAAGGCGCGAAGATGACAGAAAAGTTTGTCAGAAACAGCGCCATGAAGTTTGTGTAGCAAGATTAATTTGTTGTCGCTTTTTACAACAAATTAGCTATAGTATCTGGAATCGAGGTTAACCATGAAAGAATTCGAAAAATCACATAAGTTAGATAATGTTAGTTACGATATTCGTGGCCCAGTGCTTGATGAGGCGCAGAGGATGCGAGCCAATGGTGAAAAAATCTTGCGTCTAAATACGGGAAATCCCGCAGAATTTGGTTTTTTGGCACCTGATGAAGTGATTCGTGATTTAATTCAAAATGCAGTGGAGAGTGAGGGTTACTCTGACTCAAAAGGGATTTTTTCTGCACGTAAAGCTATTATGCAGTATTGTCAGATTAAAGGTTTTCCAAATGTTGATGTTGATGATATTTATACGGGAAATGGTGTTTCTGAACTCATTGTAATGAGTATGCAAGGCTTGCTCGACACAGGTGATGAAGTTCTTATTCCCATGCCTGATTATCCACTTTGGACAGCATCGGTTAGCTTAGCTGGTGGTAAAGCTGTGCATTATATATGTGATGAGCAGGCAGGCTGGTTCCCAGATATTGATGATATTAAATCAAAAATCACAAACAATACAAAAGCGATTGTTCTGATTAATCCTAATAATCCGACTGGTGCGCTTTATTCTAAGGAATTATTACTAGAAATTGTGCAAATTGCTCGTGAACATGATTTGATTATCTTTTCTGATGAAATCTATGATCGACTAGTGATGGATGGTGCTACGCACGTACCGATTGCAAGTCTTGCTCCAGATGTTTTCGTGGTCACAATGAATGGTCTCTCAAAATCTCATCGAATTGCAGGTTTCCGTGTGGGCTGGATGGTTTTATCAGGTGACAAATCTCATGTTAAGGGTTATATTGAAGGGCTGAATATGCTTGCTTCAATGCGCCTTTGTTCAAATGTTTTGGCGCAATCTGTTGTCCAAACTTCACTCGGAGGCACTCAGTCTGTTGATAAGTTACTTTTACCTGGTGGACGTATTTATGAACAGCGTGAATTTATTTATAATGCCATCAATGCTATTCCGGGATTATCGGCAGTTAAGCCACAGGCGGCATTCTATATCTTCCCAAAGATTGACCGTGAAATGTACCGAATTGACAATGACGAACAGTTTGTACTAGATTTTTTGAAGCAAGAGAAAATCTTGTTAGTACACGGGCGAGGATTCAACTGGAATCAACCAGACCATTTCCGAATTGTTTATTTGCCTAGAGTTGACGAGCTGGCAGAAATTCAAGAAAAAATGGAACGTTTTTTGCATCAATATAGAAGATAAAAGCTGATTATGAGATGTATGAAAGATTCATACGTCTCTTTTATTGATGATAATTTTCTGACAAATTTTTATTGTTTTTATCTATGTTTTATGTTATACTGATTATGAAAAATTTTGTATAAAGACAAGAATCTAAAAAAACTAGGAGAACAAAGTGGCTACATTACTTGAAAAAACACGTAAAATCACTGCGATTTTGCAAGATGGAGTGACTGATTTGCAGCAGGAACTTCCATACAATAGCATGACTGAACGTTTAGCAAATGTCATTGACTGTAATGCCTGTGTGATTAATACGAAGGGCGAGTTACTTGGTTACTCACTACCTTACAATACTAATAACGAACGTGTTGACCAATTTTTCTATGACCGTAAGTTACCTGATGAATATGTTCGGGCTGCGGTTCGTATTTATGATACAATGGCAAATGTTCCGGTTGACAAGCCTTTAGCGATTTTCCCAGAAGAAGTGCTCAGTAATTTCCCTAATGGAGTGACAACTTTGGCACCAATCTATGGTTCTGGTATGCGTTTAGGTACGTTTATCATGTGGCGTGAAGATGGTGAGTTCACGGATGATGACCTTATTTTGGTTGAGTTGGCAACAACAGTTATTGGCGTTCAACTTTCAAATCTCAAACTTGAACAAATGGAAGAAAATATCCGTAAGGATACAATGGCTACAATGGCAGTCAATACGCTTTCTTATTCAGAGATGAAGGCTGTTAAAGCGATTATTGAAGAGCTTGATGGTGAAGAAGGTCATGTCATTGCTTCTGTCATTGCTGACAAAATTGGGATTACACGTTCTGTCATTGTCAACGCTTTGCGTAAGCTTGAATCTGCGGGCGTTATCGAATCTCGTTCGCTCGGTATGAAAGGAACTTACCTTAAAGTTCTCAACACAGGTTTGTTTGACAAACTTGCTGGACGTAACTTCTAATTAAAGCTTAAATCTGAAAACTCTACCTTGAAATGGTCAGAGTTTTTTTGTTATTTGTTTAAGAAGAAAATTTCTGTCAGTATGCTGACAAACCTGTCAAACTGTTGATTTTTTGGTATAATTAACAAGAATATACTCTTTGAAAATGGAGATTAAAAGATGAGTCAAATTACAGAGGAGCAAGTCAAGCACGTGGCACTTTTGTCAAAGCTTGAGTTCTCGGAAGAAGAAGTGTCAGGTTTCACAGCAACTTTTGGAAAAATCATTGACATGGTTGAAATGCTAGATGAAGTAGATACTGAGGGGATTCCTTTTACGATGAATGTAGCAGATAATCTGAACTTTATGCGTGAGGATGTGGCAGAAGCAGGCGTTGACCGTGAAAAACTAATGGCTGCTGTGCCTGAAAAACAAGACGGATTTATCAAAGTCCCTGCCATGCTTTCTGACGGAGGTGACGCATAAAATGTCATACAATAACAAAACAATCAAAGAATTACACCAACTTTTGGTCAATAAGGAATTGTCAGTTGTTGAGCTGACACAATCCGTACTGACAGACATCGAAAAACGTGAGCCTGTCATTGACGCATTTCTGTCAGTAAATGCGGATAGAGCTCTTTCACAAGCTGCGACGATTGATGCGCGTGGAGTAAATCCAGAAGTACTGACAGATGGTATTTCTATTGGTGTCAAAGATAATATCGTAACAGAAGGTCTTGAGACAACGGCTGCATCAAAGATTCTTGGCGGTTGGATTCCTCCCTATAATGCGACAGTGGCTGATAAATTAGCTGAAAATGGTTTAATCACTATTGGTAAACTCAACATGGACGAATTTGCCATGGGTGGCTCAGGTGAAAATTCATCGGTAAAACCAACAAAGAATGCTTGGAATCAAACAAAAGTACCTGGAGGTTCTTCATCAGGTTCAGCTGCGTCAGTAGCATCTGGAGAGGTTCGCTTATCTCTTGGTTCAGACACAGGTGGCTCAATTCGTCAGCCAGCTGCTTTCAACGGAATTGTTGGCTTGAAACCCACCTATGGTCGGGTCAGCCGTTTTGGACTCATTGCTTTCGCTTCATCTTTAGATCAAATCGGCCCTCTTACGCCAACAGTTGAAGAAAATGCTCAGTTGCTAAATGTTATCTCTGGTTTCGATAAAAATGATGGTACCTCATCAAATGTTGCAGTACCTGACTTTACAAGCAAGATTGGTCAAGACATCAAAGGAATGAAGATTGCTCTTCCTAAAGAATATTTTGGTGAGGGCATTGATGAAAAAGTCAAAGAACAAATTTTAGCAGCAGCTAAACATTTGGAAAAATTGGGCGCTATTGTTGAAGAAGTCAGCCTGCCACATAGTAAATACGGTGTCGCTGTGTACTACATCATCGCTTCATCTGAAGCCAGCTCAAACTTGCAACGTTTTGACGGGATTCGTTATGGCTATCGCGCGCAAGATATTAATAATCTTGAAGAGCTTTATGTCAAATCTCGCTCCGAAGGATTCGGTCCTGAGGTTCAACGCCGGATTATGCTGGGGACGTTCAGTCTTTCTGCAGGTTCTTACGATAAACATTTCAAGAAGGCAGGACAGGTTCGCACGCTGATTATCAATGATTTTGCTAAGGTTTTTGAGAATTATGATTTGATTTTAGGTCCTACTGCGCCAACACCTGCTTGGGATTTGGGAGCGCGTGTTGACGACCCTATCGCCATGTATCTGGCGGATTTGTTGACGATTCCTGTCAATTTAGCTGGTCTGCCTGGGATTTCGATTCCTGCTGGATTTGTGGACGGTTTGCCTGTCGGGATGCAGTTGATTGGTAAACGCTACGACGAAGCTACGATTTATCAAGTCGCTGGCGCGTTTGAAGCAACAACAGACTTTCACCAACAGCTGCCTGTGATTTTTGATAAATAATATGGAAGATTTTGCAAAAATTATCAAGCGAATGAATGCCATTGCAGACAGCGGATTAATCTATGCCAAAGACATTTTTGACCGAGAACGTTATACGGAGCTGAAAGAACTCGCCTCTGATTTGACTGAAAATTTGACAGATTTGTCAAAATGTGAATTGACGGAAGCTTTTCGCCCAACCGCTTATTATCCGACTCCGATGATTGACGTGCGGGCGTTTGTACGAGACGAAGCAGGACGAATTTTGTTGATTTGTGACAAGGTAAGAGGTGACTGGGCGATGCCTGGGGGTTACGGTGAGATTGGTCTGACAGCAAAAGAAGATGTGCTCAAAGAATTGCTTGAAGAAGCTGGTCTGACGGGGAAAGTCAATCGGTTGCTTGCTGTATTTGACACAGAGAAATGGCAGCCTCAGGCAAGACAATATTATAAATTTGTCTTTGAGTGTTCAGTAATTTCAGGGGAGTTTACGGAAAATAGTGAAACTACAGAAAGTCGTTTTTTCGATTTTGTAGATTTGTCAAATTTGAACCTGTCCGAGCATCGTAATACGTATGCCCAGTTTGAACTACTTGAAAAATTAGCTAAAGAGAACAAGCAGCATATCGATTAGGAGAACAAAATGAAAGTAAAAATCGAAGAAAAACCAGCTTTTACAGCGGTTGGATTTAGAGGACGATTTACGAGTAAAGACGGTGCAAATTTTCGTGATATTCCGAAAATGTGGGACAATCTGTCGAAGCATGATTATGAGCGACTTTTGACGCTTTCCGATGTTTTTCCACAGACAGTTTTGGGCATTTGTGCCAATGAGGACAGCGAAACGGAGACTTTTGATTACTGGATTGCGGGAGCAACGACTGCGCAAACTTCTGATTTGGAACAACTCTCGATAGCAGCGGCGACTTATGCGGTTTTTGCCGTTGAGGGTGCGCAACCTGCTGCTGTTCAAAAAGCTTGGCAGGATATTTTTGCGGAATGGTTGCCAAATAGTGACTATAAAATCGCAAATGGTCCGCAGATTGAGTATAATCCAGACGGCGATGCGTTTGCGGAAGATTATTATTGTGAGATTTGGTTGCCTGTTGTGAAAAAAATGAAGTAGAGAGTGAGCACCGTATCGAGTCTCAAAATCGGTACAGTGCCGTTCGAACGAATTTATCGCTTAGGGCGAGTTGGACCACCGACTTTGGTCGGTGGTCTTAGTCGGCTTTGGCGAGATGAAAGGTTAATAATGAACTTTGAAACAGTAATCGGACTTGAAGTCCACGTTGAATTGAATACAAACTCAAAAATCTTTAGTCCAGCTTCGACAAAATTCGGTGGCGACCCTAATACCAATACAAATGTGATTGATTGGTCATTACCAGGGGTATTGCCTGTCATGAATAAAGGCGTGATTGAAGCTGGAATAAAGGCGGCACTCGCTTTAAATATGGATATTCATAAATCCATGCATTTTGATCGTAAGAACTACTTTTATCCAGATAACCCAAAAGCTTATCAAATTTCTCAGTTTGACGAGCCGATTGGCTATAATGGATCGATTGAGATTGAGCTAGAAGACGGACATAAAGCAACTATCCGCATTGAACGCGCTCACCTCGAAGAAGATGCAGGTAAAAACACGCACGGCACGGACGGCTATTCTTACGTTGACCTCAATCGTCAAGGTGTGCCTTTGATTGAGATTGTTTCTGAGGCGGATATGCGCACACCTGAGGAAGCTTATGCATATCTGACGGCACTTAAAGAAGCCATCCTTTACACTGGCATTTCCGATGTTAAGATGGAGGAAGGCTCGATGCGCTGTGATGCCAATGTCAGCTTGCGTCCTTATGGTCAAGAAGCTTTTGGTGTCAAGACCGAAGTCAAAAACATGAACTCGTTTTCTAATGTAAAAAAAGCATTGGATTTTGAAGTGGCAAGACAAGAAAAAATCTTGCGCACCGGTGGTGAAATTCGCCAAGAAACGCGTCGTTTTAACGACAAAACGGGTGAAACCATCCTTATGCGAGTTAAAGAAGGGGCATCTGATTATCGCTATTTCCCAGAGCCAGATGTACCGCGCTTTGAGATTTCTGACGAGTGGATTGCTGCTATGAGGGATGAGTTGCCTTTGACTGCAAAGGCACGCCGTACCCATTATATCAATGATTTGGGCTTGTCAGACTATGATGCGCGTCAGTTAACTGCAACAAAAGAAGTCTCTGATTTCTTTGATGAAGCGGTCAAATTTGACACCGATGCTAAGCTAGTATCCAACTGGCTTCAGGGTGAAGTGGCGCAATATCTCAATAGCGAGAAAAAAGAATTACATGAGATTGCTTTGACTCCAGAAAACCTGACCGAAATGATTCGGTTGATTGCTGACGGGACAATTTCATCAAAAATTGCCAAAAAAGTCTTTATTGAATTGGCGAAAAATGGTGGTTCAGCGGAAGAATTTGTTAAAAAAGCGGGACTTGTGCAGATTTCTGATCCAGCTATTTTGATTCCAATTATCCAAGAAGTTTTTGCGAATAATGAAAAATCTGTCGCTGATTACAGAGCTGGAAAACAAAATGCTGCTAAAGCACTTGTCGGACAGCTCATGAAAGCAACAAAAGGTCAAGCTAATCCAAGCGTGGCACAAAAATTACTTTACGAAGAGCTGGATAATTTTTGACCGAAAATAAAAGTGGGCTGATGCCTGCTTTTTTCTCAACGAGAATAGAAAGGAATTGAGTTTGTCTTCTTGAAGAAAGTGAAAAAAGATAAAACGGAGCTTGAGCTGTGCTCAAAGCCTACGCCTCCATTGGCTTGTTTATACGCTAATACGCAAAGAGTCAAATGGCATTTTTCATCTCTTCAGAATGGTTGGACTCACATCTTATGATTAAAGACGCAACCTATTGGGCGGAGCAGATTCGCACAGGAGAAATCTCAGCAGCAGATTTACTCTCTAAGACTAAAGATAAAATTGAACAACTCAATCCACTTTATAATGCCGTGGTTGCTGACAATATTGATTTAGCAAAGTCAGACTTGTCAGTCACTCAATCGGGTTTCTTTGCAGGTGTACCTTTCGCACTTAAAATGCTTGGACAAAGTCATGCTGGACTGCCAGCTACGGCAAGTTCTTGTCTATTTGCAGATTCAGTAGCTAGTAGCGATGATAACTACGTGAAAGCTCTGATGAAAGCAGGACTAACACCTTTTGGTCAGACAAATTCACCAGAGTTTGGCTTTAAAAATATTTCGGACTCTAGACTTTATGGTGATACGCGTAATGTATGGAATCCGGCTTATTATTCGGGAGGTTCATCTGGTGGTGCAGCATCCGCAGTAGCTTCTGGAATGTTTCCGATGGCTGGAGCTTCTGATGGTGGCGGTTCAATTCGAATCCCAGCTTCTTTTTCTGGTTTGATTGGACTAAAAATGACACGAGGACGTATGCCACAAGGCCCATCGGGCTATCGAGGTTGGCAAGGAGCTTCTATTTCGGGGAGTCTGGCAGTTTCTGTACGTGATGTGGCAAACTTTGTTGCAGAAATGCAAACTTTACAAGAAGCGCAGCCTTATCCAGCACAATTACTTGATAAAAAGTTACTAACAGAACTATCAGTACCATCACGAAGATTAAAAATCGCTATTTCCTTTAATAGCCCTATTGAGGGGATAAAAATTTCAGAAACTTCAAAGAATGCCTTAAAAAAATCGATTGACTTTTTAGAAAAACAAGGGCATGAAGTGACAGAAATTAATTTTCCGCTTGATGCGCGCGCTCTTATACGGTCGTATTACCGTATGAATGCAGCTGAAACGATTGCTATGCTTGATCCGTGGGAAAAAGCAGCTGGACGAAAAATCACAAAAGATGATGTTGAATTACTCACCTATGCACTCTTAGAAGCTGGTCGAAAAGCACCTGTATCCAGTTATATCAACGCTTTGGATGAATGGGATTTGGCGGCAGCAACTTTTGAAGAAAAGATTTTTAATCAATTTGATCTTTTTATTACACCAACAACAGCCAAAACAGCTCCCAAAATTGGTGAAACGTTGATGTCGGCAGAAATCTTAGAAAAAATGACACACATTGCGCAATATGATTTTGAACAACAGATAAAAATCATTGAAGAAGCATTTGAGAGGTCGCTAGCCTTTACACCTTACAATTTTATCAGTAATCTGACAGGTCAACCCGCGCTTTCTCTGCCTGTCTATGTAGAAGAAACCACGAATTTACCACAGGGAGTGCAACTTTGGGGACCTAAAAATTCAGAGCTTTTACTTTTACAATTAGCGCTAGAATTTGAAAAACATGGACAATTCGTACTTCCAGAAGCTTATATCAACTGACTATTCAGTGGCTTCTTTTGTTAAAAAATCGTAGGGCGATTTCTGCCTTACGATTTTTTAGAGTTCTTGATTTTATAGAAGTAAGTGCATGCTATCTCCGCCCTTTGGGCTACGCTGTCGATGCTCGCTAAGGCGCTTTTAGCGCCTAGGCTTCTTGGACAAGACCACTTCGCCTTGCGACTTTAGTCGATTGCGATTTGAACTTCCGAATTTAGTCGGTTAGTGAAATCGACAACGTAGCAAAGCGGAGATAGAGCGAATGGATAACGAAGTGAAGCGGAGGTGTGACCTCATATCGAAGATGTTAAGCAGACTGTTGCAGCTTTAGCTGCGTACAGGTCGCTTAGTTGTTACGCCTAGAGGTTGTACCTTAAATTCAGTGGCGAGTTGCCCTTTTATCAGTCGAATCGCCTTTTGCTCTTACCATTTCGTCTTGCCAGCTTTGCTGGCTTAGAACGAATGGATAGCGGAGCGAAGCGAAGATGCAAGTTTTAGCAGCTAGCTTCGCATGACCATAGGACATTTGTCCGTTTGCTTAGGGGCTAAAGCCCCAAGAGTAAAAGGCATTGGCTGTAAGGCACTAAAGTGCCGATGAACATTTGTCCTCTATCTCTAGGTCACTAAAGTGACAAGAATAGAGGCAACGCCAAATGGCAAGCAAACGGACAGCGTAGCGCAGCGAAGATAGCGACTAGAGAAAATGGACAAATGTTTTACGAAACTCCCACTGAATAAGTCTTGACTTCATTTTCTGTGTCTGAGCCAAGCAAGAAATCCAGCGAGGGTAGCTAGAGTGAGGCCAAGAGAGAAGATGAATCCGATACTTTCTCCTGTGGAGGGGAGAGATTTTCCTGTAGGTGCAGAGATGTTTTCTGCACCAGTGGTCAACGAGTCTCCGCTCTCATCATTTACATTACCGTTTTGATTCCCATTGCCATTTTGACTTCCGTTTCCATTCTGGTTCCCGTTTCCGTTTTGGTCTCCGTTTCCGTTCTGGTTCCCATTGCCATTTTGACTTCCGTTTCCATTCTGGTTCCCGTTTCCGTTTTGGTCTCCGTTTCCGTTCTGGTTCCCATTGCCGTTTTGGTCTCCGTTTCCGTTCTGGTTCCCATTGCCATTCTGGTCTCCGTTTCCGTTTTGGTTCCCATTATCATTTCCATCTCCGTTTCCATTACCGTTTCCGTTGTCTTCGCCGAGGAGTGTGACTTGGATATGGGGAGTTTGATTATCGTCCGCTCGGCTGAGGACGGTGTCTGGGTCTGTGATGGTGAAATGAACATCATGAGTGGTGTTGGGGTCTACGCTGGGGTCGGATTGAATAAAGGTAACATCATCGTCTATGAAATTCAAGAAATCAGTGGAGGCGGGACTTTTATCTGAAATTCTTGTAACTTCAAAGTTTCCTTTTTCAAGTAATGCTTCTGGGTCGAGGTCGGCACGCTCGCTGTGTGGATGTTCGAAATGTTCTAGACTAACGTATAAATCGTTGCCATCCGTGAAGCTGGTATCGCCATCATAGACGAAAAGTGTGAAAGTGAAAGTGTATTCGTTGTCATCCTTTGAGCTTGCTGTGAAGTTGAAGTCATGAATGCCTGTTTTGAGTGCGTCGTCTGTTTCGCCAAGGGTGTCACGGATTTCAGCGACTAAAGCAGTAAAGTCTAGCTCTAGATTTTGCTCGGTGAGCAAATCGTGGACGTAGAGGTTGGAAGTGATGGCGTTTTCTAGGTCTGCGTCTGTGATTTCCTCGTGGACGGCGAAGTTTTGGGTGTGTTGTCTAAATGGCGCTTCACGCTTCCATGTCCCTACGGCACCAGTGGCAGAAGCTGCCATGAGTTCGCCGGAGAGCTTCGCAGTTGGGTTGTCGCCTTGGAGAATCCAATGCTCATAGTAAGGATAGACTGTGAAAGTGCTAGGGAGAGAAGTGCCTGAGATGTCGGTATGCTCGCCTAGGCTGAGGGTGTGGAGGGAGTTGGTGTCAGATAGCATGAAGTCTGTAGTTCCTGATTCTTCATCATCAGCCATTTCCTCTGGTAAGTCGGTGTCATCACCAATAGAACTCATATCAAAGTTGCTAATATTAAGTTTTTCGACATTAGAACCAGCAAACATCCACCGCATATCCCAGACTTTTGAAGTATCAAAGTGAGATAAGTCAAGGCTGTTGAGCATTGTCGTTGCCGTGAACATATTTGTCATTCCTCTAACCTCTGCGGTATTGAAATGTTCTCCCCAGATGATATTTGAAAGATTGAGGGTTATTGCAAACATTGCTCGCATATTAGTCACGTTTGAAGTATTAAAACTACTTAGATTTAGAGATGTGAATGCACTCGCTTGAAACATTCCTTCCATGTTTGTTACATTTGAAGTGTCAAAGTTGCTTAAGTCAACGATTGTTAGTTTTGTACCAGTGATAAAACTTTCAGTATCTGTGTCGTAATAGGTATTGAACGAAAACATCCCTGCCATATTTATTACATTTTCTGTATTTAGATTGTTGAGGTTGATGATTTCGTCTAGGTTTGATAAATCACTGAAAAGTTTTGATGAGTCCTTACTTGCGAGGATTTCACGTTTGAATTCAATTTTGTTAATGGTGTAGGGTTCACTTTCTGGGTCTCTGTCTTTGTTGATGAAGCCCTCTTCGAGCTTCTTGAAATAATATCCTGTCGTGCCACCTTTGAGAAGGTTTCCTCCAGTGATATCAAGCTTTCCGCTGGTTTTGTCGAAAGTGTAGGTAATGCCATTCCAGTAGTCTTGGAGTTCCCAGATGCCAGCGACGGCACCAGTTTCTTTTGAGGCATTGATGAGCTCAGCGGTGTCGTAGACGGTACCGTTGGCATTTAGCCAAGCCTTGCCTTCGTATAGCTCAAACTCATCATAAGGTTCATCATGATCAATCCCTATGCCGAACCCTGTTCCATTAAGATTAGAGTTTTCACCGAGGACTAGAGTGTGGAGATTTCTTAAATCTTCCAACATACCCACCTTGTCACTTTCTTTTATATTATTTAGATTAAAATTACTGAGGTCTAAGCTTTCTATGGCTGAAAATGCAAACATGGCATTCGCAGCTGTTAGTCTGTCAGGAGTGAAATAGATCCAAGCAGAAAGTTCATCGAGTCTAAACGTACCCGCAAACATATTTTTCATTTCTGTTACAAGACTTACATCAAAATCACCACCAAAGATGATTGTCTGAACACCTGAGTACTGAAACATATCTTGCATATCTGTAGCGTAAGAAGTGTCTAAATTTGACAAGTCCAGCTCTTCGAGATTTGGTGTATTTGCAAATAGTTGACCAAAATTCTGCGCTTTATTAGTATTAATATGCCCAAAACCTTCGATTGTTCTCACATATTCTAAGCTTTGAAAGTAGCCAAAAAAATCTGTACCTACAACGACTGGTCCTGTAAAAGTAATAGACTGAATATATACTTCATCATCATCTAGTGTTTTTTGAAATTTTCCTTCTAAATCATATAGAGGCAAACTAGTATTAATTATCCCGCCTGTGATTTCAAGAGCGCCAGTGGTGGTTTCAAAACTGTACTCTAAACCTCCCCACTTGATATCTACGTGAGTGATTGGTGTTGAGGAGTAAGGGATAAAGCTTTGGTCTGTGATTTGTATGAGGTTGGCTTGGGTGATTTTTTCTAGATTTTCAGTACTTTCGATGTCTTCTGTATCTTCTGTATCTTTTGCATTTTCAGGGGGAGTTGGGTTTGTCTTGCTCTCATCATTTTCTAATGATTTGTCTGATTCGGATTCGGTGGTGGAAGGAAGTTCAGCGCTTTCGATGTTGTCTGTAGGGTGTTGATTGGTTGTTTTTGGGATTTCTTCGAGGGTGTCTGCGAGTGTGAAAGTCACAGAGGTAAAGCTACCAAAGAGTAATGAGGGGATAGCTAGACTAATCCCAAGTCGGCGTAATTTTTTCTTGTGGTTGGTCATGTGAGGTCTCCTTGCGTTTTTAATGTATCTCTTATCATTTTATTTTTTTTTTTTTCATAATTTGAAATGATATGGGTAAAATAGGGCAAAAAAAAAAGACTCTGAAAATTTTTCAGAGTCTTTTTTAATGATGAAAGACATTAAGCAAGGTCTTGCGTTTTGGTATGAGTTCTGTTTTTTCATACAAATCTTGGTTGTTTCTGAAGCGTTTAACCATTTGAATGGTGGTGGGAATTAAAATAGAGGTTGAACCAATCCAAGCTGCTGGATTGCTTGAGATAATGACGGTGTAATTCAGCAAGAGAACACCGACAATCGCGACTCCAGCACGCATGAATAACTCAGCAAAACCGCAGAGTGTCGGGATTTTAGCATTTCCTAAACCTTGAATCGTCGAGCGGGTCACAAAGAGAATCGCAAGTAGCCAATAGAAACTACCATTTACAAGATAATAATGGCTAGCCATCTCGATGACGGCAGTCTGACTTGCGGAAATGAATGCTGTGGTAAAGTAAAAGTGAGCAAGGTTAAGAAGAAGGGCAAAACCGATAGACCAACCCACTGCGATAGCAATTGAGCGCGAAAGTCCTTGATTAATCCGTTTATATTGCTTGGCGCCATAGTTTTGAGCGCCAAAAGTTGCCATTGCGAGCCCGATAGACATCATCGGAAGCATAGCGAGCTGATCGATTTTGGACACGATGGCTTGGGTAGCGACGGCATTTGTTCCCATCTTATTAAGTGCGATTTGTAGAGTGATAGAGCCAATGGCGATAATGCTAGATTGAAAACCCATTGGCACAGCGAGTCTTGCATGATGTAGAATCTCTTTTGGGTCATAGCCCAATAAATCTTTAGTAAGATGAAAATCTGGCACTTTCTTTTTGATATGCCAAAAAAGATAGACAACTGAGATGGCTTGCGCCAGAATGGTTGCGGCACTTGAACCAAGCAGTCCAAGATGGAGGACAAGAATAGCAAAATACTCCAAACCAATATTTAAAATACTAGCGACAACGAGGGCATACAATGGCGTTTTGGAATCTCCAAGTGCGCGTAGGGCATTGGAGAGATAGGCATAGAGATTGGTTGCAATCATTCCACCAAGCATGATGGTTAAAAAAGTCTTTGCGCCAGCAAAAATTTCGCTAGGAGTTTGCATCAATTCAAGAAGCGAGCCGACAAAAATAACAGAGACGATACTCAATAAAATAGAAATGGCAATCGTAAAATAAAGTCCTGTAATATATGATTTTTTGACTGAGTTTTTGTCCTTAGCTCCGAAGCGCTGGGCGGTCAGAATTGTTAGTCCAGCAGTCATCCCTTGAGCAAATCCGACAATGAGGAAATTGATTGAGCCAGTTGCTCCAACGGAAGCTAAGGCATCTTTTCCGAGTGTTTGTCCAACAATCAACGTATCAGCGGTATTATAGAGGACCTGGAAGAAGTTTCCTAAAAGTAGTGGCAAGGTAAAGGCGATAAGCCCTTTGAGGATATTTCCTTTTGTTAAATCTTTCATTTTTCCCTAATTACTAATTTCTCGTATCCACCGAGAAAGCGTTTAAATATGATTTCTTTATTTTAGACCATTTTGATTGCTTTTACAAGGGCTTATCTTGATAAAAGCTGAGAAATTAGGGCTTAGTCATAAATATTACAACAAAAAAAGCCCGACTTCATTGATTGAAGCCTGAGCTTTTGCTTATATCAGAATTATTTTTCGATATTTACAGCTTGAGGTCCGCGAGGACCGTCTTCGATATCAAAAGTTACTTTTTGACCTTCGTCGAGGGTTTTGAATCCGTCGCCTTGGATAGCTGAGAAGTGTGCAAATACGTCTTTTCCGTCTTCAGCAGTGATGAATCCGAAACCTTTAGTTGCGTTAAACCATTTTACAGTTCCTTGTGCCATTTTGTTACATCCTTTCTGTAAATTATAAATCTTATTTTGGGAAAAGAATGGAACAAATGTTACAATCATGATTCTAAAACAAAAACTTACAGCTTTATGATAACATAGTTAGTATGGAAAATAAAGTGTTAATTCGCAAAAAAATGATAAATTTACTAAATAATTTTTCTGCTGACGAAAAAAAGCGGCAAACTGGTGAGATTTTATCAGCTTTAATAGCTTCAAAAACATGGGGAAATGCTGATAAAATCGCACTTTATATGGCAACACCAATGGAATTTGATTTGTCGAGACTTTTTGAGGTGACTGACAAGGAAATTTTGATTCCTAAATGTTTTCCTAAACGTCAGATGATTTTTGCAAAGTATGACACAGAACATTTGGTTCGCTCAAATTTTGGACTGATGGAGCCAGATTCAATGGTTGAAGTTATCCCTGACTTGATTGTCGTTCCTGGTTTGGCATGGAACGAGCAGGGGTATCGTATTGGATTTGGTGGAGGTTACTATGACCGTTATTTGTCGGGATTTGAGGGTTCAACAGTGTCTGTGATTTATGATTTCCAAAAAGTAGATTTTACACCAGAAGCGCATGATATTGCAGTTCATGAAGTTTTTACTGCTGCAAGAAAGGATTAGAATACAAAAATAATGAATTTAAATGACTTTAAACGCGATGTAACTCGCTATAAAGCGACCTATATTCTCGCTTTATTTACGACAATTGTTTGGCTTTGGCAATTTATAAGCTTTGGCTCAGCGGCAACTTCTGGGATTAATTTATTTAATGCTGGCGCTTTATTTGGACCTGCAATTGTGCAAGACCCGACTCAATTGTGGCGACTGGTGACACCGATTTTTGTTCATATTGGTTGGATGCATTTTCTGATGAATATGTTGACGCTTGTCTTTATTGGTCGGCAGATTGAGACGATTTTTGGCTCTTTACGGTTTACTGCGATTTATATTTTGGCGGGTGTGTTCGGAAATGCGATGACTTTTTTACTTACACCAAATACTTTGTCAGCGGGCGCGTCAACCTCTCTTTTCGGGCTGTTCGCTGCTGTGGCAGGATTGGGATTTTTTACAGGACATCCTTTTCTTAGACAAATCGGAAAAACTTTTGCTGTGTTGATTGTTGCGAATTTACTTTTTAATACTTTTGATTTGAGTACCATCAACATTTGGGGGCATATCGGTGGGGCGCTGGGCGGAGCTCTTCTTTCTGCTATATTTCCTCCAAAAGCATTTAGACCCTCAATCCCAGAGCATTATCGCTGGTTTTCGGTGATTGCCTTTGTTTTCTTGCTTATTGCCTTTGTTGGTCTTCCTTTTGTAAGATAAGAGGATATTGCGGAGACTGGATGATATATGGGTTCCGCTTTAATTTAGCAAGGAGTGCTATCTTCGCCCTTTGGGCTACGCTGTCCATCCTCGCTACGGTGCTACGTGCTTCGCACGCCGTTCTGCGAACGGCTCCGTTGTCTGTTTGATTGCCATTTGGCGTTGGCACTATTCTTGTCACTTTAGTGACCTAGAGATAGAGGACAAATGTTCATCGGCACTTTAGTGCCTTACAGCCAATGCCTTTTGCTCTTGGGGCTTTAGCCCCTAAGCAAACGGACAAATGTCCTATGGTCATGCGAAGCTAGCTGCTAAAGCAGTAAGAGCAAAAGGCAAAGCGATAGGGCGAAATGGCAAGCTCTGTTTTCGTTCTACTGCCCTAGGGTCTTAGCGCTTTAGCGATTGCGATTTGAGCTTGTTGCTGTAGCAACTTAGCGAAATCGACAGCGGAGCAGAGCGAGATAGACTTCAGGGACAAGACCACTTCGCCTTGCGACTTTAGTCGCTTAGAGCGAATGGATAACGAAGCGAAGCGGAGGTGTGACCTCATATCTTTGATGTGAGGTTGTGCTCTAACATTGGTGGGGGAGAAAGAATTCTCCACCAATGAAGTAATCACTTCAAAATCCGCTAGTATTTTGTTGGTGGCAATTTCAATGAGTATGACTTTTGCTCTTGGGGGAGCTATAACAAACGGAGAGTGTAGCGAGTAGACTGTTCATCATGGGCTGTGAAGTTCGCGAAGTGACATCAATCCGTTGTTGATTTTTACAGTGGTTTAGTTATAAAAAACTTATTTCGATGAGGAAAACATGAAAGTGCTTGCAATGCGATTCTAATCTTGCTAAAATTATTCTATAAAACGCAGTAAGTATAGTGAGTGTTAACTAGCGTGTTGTGACACTAGCTTTGCACCACGACATCAATTCGTTGTTGCTTAAAAGTATGGAGAAAGTTATGAAAATTAATAAAACAGTAGATGCACCACGAGAATTTATTTTTGAAAAAATCATTGATTCTTGTCTTTATGATATTGAGAAAAATACGGGGAAACGTCCAAAAGTTCGTAGCCTTAGTGGTTATGAATATACGAAAACCTTTGGAAAAAATCAAAAGGGAACGATTAAAATCAATGAATTAACTGACCCAAGTATCTATGAATTTACGACAAAAACGAATCGTAATACTTTTAAAACCCGTTGGGAATTACACAAGATTGATGATCGAAGTACAGATATTATCATTGAGGAAACTCAAAGTTCAAACGGTACAATACAGATGCTAAATGACAAATTTGTAGGATTGATTCTTGGACGATTTAAAAAACGTCAAATGTTGGCGGTTTTGGATAATATCAATCGAGCTTACAACGGAGGAAGAACACGGTAAAGGGGTTTTTGAATCAATGAAAATAGAACATATTGGATTAATGGTTCAGGATTTGGAGCAGATGCGTCAGTTTTATGAGCATTATTTTGAGGCGAGCGCAGGAGAAAAATATCACAATCCTAAAACTACTTTTCAATCTTACTTTTTGAGTTTTGCTGATGGAGCAAGGTTAGAAATTGGGACAAAAGAGAATTCTGTCAGTCCTCTCAGAAATACTGTCAGCACAGGTTACGCACATTTGGCTATTTCTGTGGGGTCAAAAGAGCGTGTCAATCAACTTGTCCAGCAGTTTCAAACAGATGGTTTTACGATAAAATCAGGTCCGAGAACAACAGGTGATGGTTATTATGAAGCAGTAGTGCTTGATCCAGAGAAAAATGAAATTGAAATTACAATTTAGAATCGAAGTTTCAAGGAATATTTATAGTAATTTAACAGTTCTTTTAGATAAGCTGACATATTTTGTCAGTTTTTTTATTTTTTGTAAATTCATGCTTGTAAAATAAAACACAAAGTTTTATAATGAACTTGTTAATAAAGAAATGAAAAAAGGATATAAAAATATAAATATTAATAAAGGAGATTTTTATTATGAAAGCAGCAGTTGTACGTCAAAATCCAGACGGTTATGCTGATGTTGTCGAAAAAATGTTGCGTCCAATCAAGACAAATGAAGTATTGCTAGACATGAAATATTGTGGCATTTGCCACACGTCGTCTTGATGAAGTCAATGACATTATTGATGAGATGAAAGCAGGAAAAATCGAAGGACGTATGGTTATTGATTTTACAAAATAACCCTATTGAAGCAAGGCAGAGAGATTTTACAGTCTGGTAGAAAGAAGACACTAAAATGGAAACAGAACATTTAGTTAATTATTCAAGAGATGAATATCATAATCTTTCGCAATTTCAACAAGAAGAAATTACAAACAACTTTAAACAAGCGATTCTTTATAAGATAAAAGAAGAAAATATTGATATTGATGATGTCAGTGCAAAAGCGGGGTATTCTTCAGGAGATTTGTCAGCACTTTTACATTATGACACAGTCACTTACGAAACCCATGCAGAGCTTCAACGCATTTTGGCGGTGGTCAATAGCTTTGCACATTAATTCATGCTCCTAAAAAGAGGCAGCGACTTATTTTACAAGTCGTTGTTTTTTACTGACAGAATTTTACTGTTGAGAAATGCACTTAATGTGCCTTTTTATCAGTCACTTTAGCAATTAGAAAAAAACGGGTAGCATAGTGAGTGTGATAAACGGAGACTGTTTGCAAAATAGTGTATGTGTCATGGTGTTATTTAGTTAGAAACAGGATTAGCCAGAGTGCTGACAGAAATCTTGTCAGCATCAAAATCAATGACAGATTTTGTTTCTCTTAACTTTGTGTTAAAATGAATTTATGAATACGAATACAAAAGAGAAAAAAGAACTGTTAGATTTGACAATTTATGCTTTCCATAAGCCTTTGACAGCAGCACGTGAGGCAGCATTCTACAAACTCCTAGAGTTTTCAAAAGCTTATCGCCATCTGGAAAATGAACGATTGACGTCAATGGTTATTGACACGCACTTTGACGTTTTTTGGAAAAAGCAACAACTCAAAATGTCAGGAGTTGGCTATGTCGCAAGTTACCCAGAAGCTAGGGGGAATGGGGCTATTCGTCAGCTAATGACCCAACTTTTGCGGGAAAATTATGAAGCTGGGACCGCTCTTTCTTATCTTGCACCATTTTCTTATCAATTTTATGGCAAATTTGGTTATTCGTATGCGTTTGACCAAAAATCCTATACGATGAAAGCAATAGATTTTCCTAAAGGTCAAAAAACAAAAGGCGAAATAACGAGAGAAGTGCTGACAGAGTCTGCTATTAATGATGATTCTGCTGATTCGCTTTTGTCAGTACTGACAGAAATTCATCAGCAAGCTTACAATCAAGGTTCGCTCATTCGTCCACCGTATTTATGGGATTATTATTTCAACCACAAGTCTCAGCCGTATTTTGCGGTCTATCGTGAAGAGGGAAAGGCTCTAGGTTACCTTATTTACGAGTTTTCAGAAATGACTTTTGTTATTCGTGAATTGATTTTTTTGACAGAATCTGCAAAACAAGCCCTATATCGATTTGTTTACAGCCATTCAGGAAGTTTCGAGAAGGTGTCGTGGATTGCTACCAGCGACACTCAACTTGAGTACGATATGCCAGAGCCAACGCGTGCAACAATCCAGCTTATTCCTTATATGCAGGCGCGTATCATAAATTTACATGAGTTTTTGAAGATAAATGGTCAGCCCAATTTTGCCGCAGAAATCGTAGATGAACTTATTCCAGAAAATAATCAAATTGTAGGGACAGGAATACCAGAGAAAATGACAATTGGTGAATTTACAGCAAAGGTGTTGCGTGAAAATCATGCCATCCTTCGTGAATATTTTTAATTAGGAATAATCAATTTTTTTATCAATAAAGTCAGCACTTTAAAAATTCTTTGCCATTGGAGCAGAGAATTTTTTTATTTGGCGAGCGAGAAAAGATGAGAAGCTGATTTTATTGAAAAGTGTTTAATTTTACATTGTTACAAGTATATTACTAAACGAGATTGGTATAGTCAGATTTTTGTTGAAGATTAGGAAGCTCGGAAAGAAAGCGCTAAACCTATATAAAAATAAGATTTTTGCTTTATTGTTTCAATTTGAGAAACATGTTTTTTTGGCATGGATAACGCTTGCATTTTTGCTTTGAAAACCTTATCATAGAATTAAGATTTATTTCAGGTTAAAAATGAAATAAAAAATACATTAGATTTTATAATTGATTTCAGGGTGTTTGAGGTCGAAAAAAAGATAAATTTTAGATTTTTGTTGAAAATATGAATTTATGATTTTCTATTTTTCATGACGTTAGAACAAATGCTCTTTACAGCTTAAAGAAAAGGAGAAAAAATGGGAAAATTAGGAGTTTCCGTTTATCCAGAACGTTCAACTTTTGAAGCAGATAAAGCCTATCTTGACCTTGCTCATAAATATGGTTTCAAGCGTGTTTTTACTTCACTACTTGAGATTGATGGTGATAAAGATGCTGTCCTTGCGAGTTTCAAAAAAGTTGTAGATTATGCGAACGGACTTGATATGGAAGTGATGGTTGATATCAATCCAGGTCTCTTTAAACAACTTGATATCAGCTATGATGACCTGAGCTTTTTCCATGAGATGGGGGCGGACGGTGTTCGTCTTGATATCGGATTTACAGGAGCTGAGGAAGCGCGCATGACACGCAATCCGTATGGCATCAAGATTGAAATCAATATGAGCCAAGGGACAACTTATGTTGATAGTATTATGGATTATTCTCCTGATACAGAAAAACTTCTTGGCAGTCACAACTTCTACCCACATCGTTATACGGGACTTGAATTTAATCACTATGTGAAATGCACAGAGAAGTTTAATGGCTACAATCTCAATACAATGGCATTTGTTAATTCTCACGCAGCAACATTTGGACCGTGGCCAACTCAAGATGGGCTATGTACCCTTGAAGACCACCGCGACCTTGACATTGCAACACAAGTGAAGCATTACAAACTTCTCGGAGGGATTAATGACATCACTATCGCTAATGCTTATGCAAGTGAAGAAGAACTGAGAGCAATGAGTGAAGCATTTAATGCTGCTATGCCGGAACTCAAAGTTGTTCCACGTGAAACGATTACTGAGGCAGAGCGTAAATGTCTTTACGAAGCGACTCATAGCTATCGTGGTGATAAGTCAGCTTATATGCTTCGCTCTACCATGACGCGTGTCATTTACAAAGACCTTGATTTTCCACCACATGATAATTACACCATTCAACGAGGCGATGTTATTGTTGATAACAATGGTTATGGGCAATATAAAGGTGAAACCCAAATTGCTCTACGTGAAATGGAAAATGATGGACGTGTGAATGTTGTAGGACGTATTTCTGATGATGAACTCTTTTTACTTGATTTCCTGAAACCGTGGAGTTCTTTCAAATTTATCGAAAGTGACTAAAATAAAGTCTGTCAGTATACTGACAGGGCTTACACTCTTTGAAAGGGTACCCTTTCTCTTTTGCAAAGCAAAAGAGAAACACTTACAGCCCTTTATCTCTTTCTGTCAGTACTGACAGAAACTTAACCTCGTTCAAAATTTATTTTTTGGAGTATTTATTATATATTATCTTAAAAGGAGGATTCCATGAACGGAATTACTGCGTGGATGGAGAAATATCTCGTCCCTATTGCGGCAAAAATCGGGTCTCAAAAACACTTGGTTGCGCTGCGTGACTCATTCATTGGAATGTTGCCAGCAACTCTTGCTGGTGCAATGGCTGCGTTAATCTCAGCTATCGTTACAACATTCCCATCGGCTCTTCAACAGATGATTCAAGGACCAACTAAGGCAGCGGCTTCAGCAGCAGCAGGTACAGGGTGGACTTTGGCAAATACACCTGTTTTCAAAGAGTTAAACAACATCTCAGGACTTGTTAACCAAGGTACCCTAACAGTTATCGGTCTTATCTTTGCCTTTTCTTGGGGTTACAACTTGGCACGTGCTTATGGAGTCAATGACTTGGCTGGTGGTATCGTATCAACAGCAACATTGATGATGGGCTTACCAAACCAATTTGGTCGTTTCACTACAGCGCTTGCTAACATTGGTGGAATGGATAAAGCAACAGGTGCTTCAAAAGCTAATGATGCTGTCAACACTGTATTGTCAAACCAATTTATCGCTACATGGAAACCTGGTTTTGCAGCTGGACAACTTGATGCTGGGGCATATTTCACTGTTATGATTATGGGTGCAATCGCAGTCATCATCTATGCAAAATTAATGCTTGCTGACATCACAATCAAGATGCCAGAATCAGTACCACCTGCAGTAGCAAAAGCTTTCTTGGCTATTATTCCTACAATCGCAGCACTTTACATTGCAGGTATTATCTACTACATCGTAAATACACTTTCAGGCGAATCACTCGTCTTCCTGATTCAAAAGTATATCGCTCAACCGTTCCAAATCTTGTCACAAAACATTATTTCCGTGCTGATTGTCACGATTTTCGTATCAATCTTCTGGTTCTTCGGAATTCATGGTCCAAATGTATTGTCACCAGCACTTGATGGTATCTGGGGACCTCTTGGACTTGACAACATGAACTTGTGGAACAAGATTCATACATCAGGTATCCAACATTTGGTTGCTAATGGAGCAACTTCACGTGCGCACGCTATCAATGGTGAATATGTGAATATCTGGGTACGTGGTTCATGGGACGCATTCGCATGGTTTGGTGGTTCAGGTGGTACAATTACCCTTGTTCTTGCTATCCTTATCTTCTCTAAACGTAAAGATTACCAAATCGTTGGTCGTCTGGGACTTGCACCAGGTCTCTTCAATATCAATGAACCAGTTCTCTTTGGTTTACCAGTTGTATTGAATGCAATCTTTGCTATTCCATTCGTTGTGGCACCACTTGTAGCCGTTGTCGTTGCGTATGTTGCAACAGCGCTTCAATTGGTTAACCCTGTTGTACTTGCAGTACCATGGGTAACACCACCAATCATGAATGCCTTCATGGCGACAGGTTTTGACTGGCGTGCGATTATCATTGCTATCATCAACTTGGCAATTACCTTCTTCATCTGGGCACCATTTGTTATTGCTGCTAACAAGATGGAAGAAGCAGATCTTGACTAATTTGAACTCTGCTATAGAGCAAGGAATCTCCTTGCTCTATACATTTTTTGTTAAATATGATAAGATTTTGGTAAAATCTTACCGTATTTGATAAAAACGATGTCTAATTTCGTTGTAAACAACAACGAATTGACATTGCAGCCGCCACTAACCTGTTCTTCCTGTAACTCCAACTCCCTAGATACTTTAGTGTTTTAGTGTAGATAGCGGAGTGGAGGATAGAATAAATGGATAAAAATCTCCAAAGGATTTTAAAGTGGTGCCAGTATAAATTTATTGATTAGCGGCAAAAACTCCGCAGAAAGGAAATTATTATGATTATCGTAAATCTCGCTCAAAGACAAGAAGAAATTATCGCACTTTTAGAATCCAAAGGATATCATTTTGTAAAAAAACAGGGCATTAAACTTTCTTTTGAAGTTCCAGAAGGGACAGAAGACCTGAATGCCGCGGCAGTTGAGGTAAAAGCACTTATCAAGGGAACAGAGTGGGGGCCAGTGCTCTATTTCAACGTGGTAGTCGCATGAGTACGTGGGGTGTTGCTTTTATTAGCTTAGGTCTTTTACTTGTAGCTTATCGAAATTGGTTCGGCTTGGTGGTTATTATATTAGGTGCTGTGATGATGATTGTAGCACGTAATAATAAAAAGAAAGCCGCGAAGTTGGAACAAGAAAAACTACGTGAGCATAGAGAAACAGAAATAAAATCAAGGAAATAATTTAAAAAAAGTGACTTTCAAAAGAGTCGCTTTTTATAGTGGATGTGCAATAATATATCAAATCCGACTTCCTCAAATTTATCTAAGGGTTGTATAAATAAATTAAAAACAAGTTCCGCAATATGTAACACTAGAAAACGTTTCCAACGTGTTATAATAAAAGAAATGCTAAGCTTGTGAAGTCATATATTTTATTTTTGCTTGAGCTACTCTTCGCAAAATTGACTTTACACGACTAATATAAAGAAGGAGTAGAAGATGGAACATAAAAAATTGAATGCTTTTCCTAAAGATTTTCTTTGGGGCTCAGCATCTGCTGCCTACCAAGTTGAGGGAGCACCTTTTGAAGATGGAAAAAAAGCAAGTGTTTGGGATAACTTCGTACGCATCCCAGGTAAAACTTTTAAAGGAACCAATGGTGATGTAGCAGTTGACCATTATCATCGCTACAAAGAAGATGTTGCCTTGATGAAAGAAATGGGACTGAAATCTTATCGTTTCTCAATTGCGTGGACGCGGATTATTCCTGATGGACGCGGAGCAGTAAATGCTGCAGGTCTTGCTTTTTATGAGAATTTAATTGATGAGTTGATTGCAAATGGTATTGAGCCTGTTGTTACCCTTTATCATTGGGATTTGCCACAAGCCTTGCAAGATTTGTATGGAGGCTGGGAATCTCGCGAAATCATCGGTGATTTTGTGAATTATGCAGAAGTTTTGTTTAAAGCCTTTAAGGGTAAAGTCAAATATTGGGTTTCCTTAAATGAACAAAATATTTTTACGAATCAAGGATGGGCGATTGCGACACACCCACCAGGGAAAACAGACCTCAAGTTATTTTATCAAGTTAATCATATTGCAAATCTGGTCAATGCAGCAGTCATTAACAAATTTCATGAACTGGAGATTCCAGGACAAATTGGGCCATCTTTTGCATATACGCCACAATATCCCAAAGATTCTGATCCATTAAATGTTCTTGCAGCTGAAAATGCCGAAGAGCTTTATAGTCACTTTTGGATGGATGTCTATCTTTATGGAGAATACCCACTTGCTGCAATGGCTTATTTGCGTGAAAAAGGATTGGCCCCTGAGTTTGAAGAAGGTGATGCTGAACTTTTAAAATCGGCAAAACCAGATTTCCTCGGTATTAATTATTACCAGACAGCAACTAATGCATGGAACCCAACAGACGGTGGCGTTGGTGCTGCGAAATTTAATACGACAGGTAAAAAAGGAACAACTCAAGAATCAGGTGTTCCAGGTTTGCATAAAAAAGTTCAAAATCCTTTTGTCGAACGTACAAACTGGGATTGGGAAATTGACCCTGAAGGTTTACGAATTGCGCTTCGTCGGATTACTTCTCGTTATCGTATTCCAGTCATGATTACTGAGAATGGTCTAGGGGAATATGACAAACTTGAAGATGGAAAAATCCATGATGATTATCGAATCAAATATCTTGAAACTCATGTGAAAGCAATCAAGGAAGCAATTACAGATGGTGCAACTGTGATTGGGTATCATACTTGGTCTTATACAGACCTTCTTTCTTGGCTTAATGGTTATCAAAAACGTTATGGCTTTGTCTATGTTGACCAAGATGAAACGATGCAAGGAAGTTTAAAACGTATTCCGAAAGATTCTTACTATTGGTATCAACACGTGATTGAAACTAATGGAGATGAGATTTAAGAGAATGAAGCACCTATGGGTGCTTTTTTGATTTATGTTATAATAGATAAAAAGATTTTGAGAGGTTTAGAATGAAAATACGTGGTTTTGAGATTGTCAGTAGCTATGAAAATAAAGGAATTAACCTTCCTAAGCGTTCGACTGAACATTCGGCAGGTTATGATATTGAGGCGGCAGAAACAGTCTCTCTAGCAGCTGGTGAAATCAAATTGATTCCAACGGGACTAAAAGCTTATATGCAAACTGGTGAAGTACTTTATATGTATAGCCGTTCAAGCAATCCTCGAAAAAAAGGCTTGGTCTTGATTAATTCTGTTGGCGTTATTGACAAAGATTACTATAACAATCCTGAGAATGAAGGGCATATGTTCATGCAAATGCGCAATATTACGGAGCATGAAGTCGTTGTTGAAAAAGGGGAGCGCGTCGTGCAAGGAGTATTTATGCCTTTCTTGGTCGCTGATGGCGATGATGATGTGGAAAAAGGTGTCCGTTCAGGTGGGTTTGGTTCTACTGGTGTATAATTTGGCTAAATTCCTTGTGAAAAATAAGTCATAATCAATGAATAAGGGCTGTCAGTATGCTGACAGCTTTTTCAGCTCTGCTGATAAAGCTTTTATTCGCCGATTCAATGCTCACGTTAATCGCATTGAACTGACAGCTTTTTTGTCAGTAATTTTTTGGGAAATGGGTAATGAGTGGTCAGTGAAATGTGCTATAATAGACCTATGAATAATCTGCGTCTTCTCCATTTGAATGATTTACATTCTCACTTGGAAAAATTTCCAGTAATTGAGCGTTTTTTTGCCGAAAAATCTAAAGAAAATGTAGAAACTTTACGTTTTGATTTGGGAGATAATATTGACCGTGTGCATCCACTCACTGAGGCAACGGCGGGACATATTAATGTTGAGTTGATGAATCGTTTAGATTTGACGGCAGCAACAGTGGGAAATAATGAGGGTCTGGGCTTGACGCATGAGATGTTGTCGCATTTGTATGATGAGGCAAATTTTCCTGTGTTGTTGGCAAATTTGGAAACGGACTTCGCAATTTCTAAGCCATTAATTGTAACGACTTCATTTGGGTTGCGCATTGGTTTGATTGGAATGACAGCGCCTTATGATCTGGCTTATCCTTCTGCTGGGTGGAAATTGTCTGATCCTTTTGATGTTTTAGATAAGATTTTACCTGTGAATTGTGATTTTACGATTTTATTGTCACATTTAGGGAAGAATTTTGATGAGAAAATTGCAGCACGGTATGATATTGATTTGATTATTGGCAGTCATACGCATCATTTGTTTGAATATGGTGCACAGATTGATAAAACCCTACTTGCTGCAGCGGGAAAATATGGGGAACATATTGGACAAATTGATTTGGCTTTTGATGAGCAAAATCACCTTGTGGATGCGCAGATTGAAACAATTGCAACGAATACCTTACCTAGTCGTAAGTCGGATGCTGTGGAGATACATGGCTGGGAATTACGTGGTCATAAACTTTTGCAGGGAACTCAGGTGGCGGAGTTAGAGGCTCCGTTAACGAACCAATCTCCTTATTTTGCAGGGAGTAGGTACTTTGCGAAGATTTTTTCTGATTATGCTCAAACTGAGATTTGTGTGATGAATTCGGGTTTGCTTGTTACGGATTTATTGCCTGCACGCCTAACTTTAGATGATTTGCATGAATTTTTGCCTCATTCTATTCGTTTAGTCCGTTTTAGTTTTACTGGAGCGGAGCTTGAGCTAGTGTTAACTGAGATGATTGATGTTTCAGCTTTTCTTGTGACTCAAAGAATACAAGGTATGGGCTTCCGTGGGAAAATTTTTGGACAGTTGATTTTTGAGGGAATTGACTTTAAAAATGGTGAATTTCTTATACATGGTGAGGGATTAGAGCATGACAAAATTTATCAAGTTGCCATGCCAGACCAGTATTTGTTTGCCTGGTATTTCCCTTTGCTTAAAAAATTAGGTCAATCAGAGATTTTATTCCCATATTTTTTGCGAGAGATTGTAATGGAATATTTTAAAAAGAAGAGAAAGAGTAGATGCCTAAGGAAATAGACGAAAGTAAATTAAACTATAATAAGTATCCTGGTGAGCACGTGATTGCTAGTGGTGATGTGGTGTCAGTCGGGGACAAGACTTTTCATGTCGTACGGAATTATCGTGAAGCTTTTGATACGGAAAAATTAGAACAACGGTTTTCTGATGTTTTAGATAAGTATGATTATATTGTGGGAGATTGGGGCTTTGAGCAATTGAGGTTAAAAGGTTTTTTCTCTGCCAGTCGGAAAAAAATGGAAGCCGATAACAAAATTGACCATCTTGAAGATTATATCAACGAGTATTGTAATTATGGTTGTGCTTATTTTGTTCTGCGCCGTATTCGTACGCGTGATGCAAAACGGACAGAGGCTTTTACATCAGAAAAAATTTTTACTGAAAAAGAGATTAAACAAAAACTTGATAAACCGCGTCGTAGACGTAATCGTAATAAAAATCGAGAACGCGATGAGCAAATTTCGGAAAAAATCAGCAGAGTGGAAAATCGGATCGAAAAGCCTGAAGAACGTAGAAAAGATTTTAAAATGCGTGAAAAATCTACTGACAGAGTGGCAAAATTTGCTGACAGAAATCCAAAAGTTACTGACAGAACTGTTCGTCAACAAAAATCAGGAAAATCACATACTGACAGTAAATTTACAGTAAATCATCGTACGAAACCAAAAGTCAAATCCGAAGTGAAGAGTAAAGGGCAAGTGGGACAAGGCTTTGTCATTCGTACGCGTGGGAAAAAAGATTAGTGTGCTAATTCAATTCCCCCATCTCCATAAGGTGGCGAGATAAGTAGCACTATCTCCGCTTCGATTCGCCGTCCGTTTGATTGCCATTTGCCGTTGCCTCTATTCTTGTCACTTTAGTGACTTAGAGATAGAGGACAAATGCTCATCGGCACTTTAGTACCTTACAGCCATGGTCATGCGAAGCTAACTGCTAAAGCAGTAACATTGGTGGGGAAAAAGAATCCTCCACCAATGAAGTAATCACTTCAAAATTCGATAGGGTTTTGAAGTGGTAACCATAGGAGCGGGTCATGGTGGTAGGGAGTATTACCACGCACGTGCTTTGATAAATTGCTCTTGTCAAATTTAAATTTTTAGATTAAAATAGAGTCTTGTGTGCTGACAGATTTCTTTCTGTCTGTGTGTTTATCAGAGCAAGTTCGTGCTATCTCCGCCCTTTCGGGCTATGCTGTCGATGCTCGCTACGGTGCTACGTGCTTCGCACGCCGTTCTGCGAACGGTCTACGCGCTGTCCGTTTGCTTGGCTGCTAAAGCAGCAAGAGCAAAAGGCAAAGCACCTAGTCGGAATGGCAATCTTTGAATTTCGTCCGACTGCCATAGGGCGTTGGCGCTTTTAGCGCCTAGGCTTCTTGGACAAGACACTTCGCCTTGCGACTTTAGTCGATTGCGATTTGAACTTCCGACTTTAGTCGGTTAGTGAAATCGACAACGTAGCAAAGCGTAGATAGAGCGAATGGATAACGAAGCTTTGCTACGGTGTGACCTCATATCGAAGATGTTAAGCAGACTGTTGCAGCTTTAGCTGCGTACAGGTCGCTTAGTTGTTACACCTAGAGGTTGTACCTTAAATTCAGTGGCGAGTTGCCCTTTTATCAGTCGCTTCATCGACTAGAGAAAATGGACAAATGTTTTACGAAACTCCCACTGAATAAGTCTTGACTTCATTAGTGTTTGTCAGTATGCTGACAGAAAAAATTTTGATAAAAATGAGTGAGTCATTGCCAAATGAAAAGTAGAATGAGATGAAGCAGCACTTGCTTCGATAAATTGGCTGTGATAAATAAAGAAAGATAAAATGACTGAAAATATCCAAAAAGAAACGCGCCCTTCAATTTATGGCTTAACGCGTGAACAATTGATTGCATGGGCAATTGAGCATGGTGAGAAAAAATTCCGCGCAACACAAGTTTGGGACTGGCTTTACCGTAAACGTGTTCAAACTTTTGAAGAAATGACAAATCTGTCCGCAGGATTTATTGAGAAACTCAATGAGAATTTTATCCTAAATCCACTGGAGCAGGTTGTCGTGCAAGAATCTGCCGATGGAACAGTTAAATATCTCTTCATGCTACCTGATCGTATGATGATTGAAACAGTATTGATGCGTCAGTCTTATGGTTTGTCTGTTTGCGTGACCACACAGGTAGGCTGCAACATGGGTTGCACATTTTGCGCTTCAGGGATTCTGAAAAAAGAGCGTGATGTGACAGCAGGAGAGATTGTGAGTCAAATCATGCTAGTGCAAAAGTACTTTGATGAACGCGGACTAGATGAGCGAGTGTCACACGTGGTTGTCATGGGGATTGGCGAACCTTTTGATAATTATGAGCATTTGATGAATTTTTTGCGTGTCATCAATGATGACAATGGTCTAGCGATTGGCGCAAGACACATTACCGTGTCAACTTGTGGCTTTATGCCAGCAAAAATCCGTGAGTTTGCTCATGAAAATTTGCAAATTAATCTAGCAATTTCACTTCATGCACCAAATAATGAATTACGGACATCGTTGATGCGCGTGACTCGTAATGCACCGCTGGAAAAATTATTTGATGCAATTGACTATTATACAGAAACGACGAATCGTCGTGTGACTTATGAGTATATTATGCTTTCTGGAGAAAACGATAGTCCAGAGATTGCTCAGGAACTTGCAGACTTGATTAAACCAAGAAATAAACTTTCCTATGTTAATCTGATTCCATATAATCCTGTTGCTGAACATATCAAGTATGAGCGCTCTACCAAGGATGATACGACAAAATTTTACGACGTTTTAAAGAAAAATGGAATCAATTGTGTTGTTCGTCAAGAACATGGAACAGATATTGATGCCGCTTGTGGTCAATTGCGTTCAAAACAAATTAAAAAAGATAAAGTAAAACTTGCTTAAAACTAATGAAATTCTGTCAGCATACTGACAGGATTTTTTGTTACTGACAAAGAAGCTGTCAGTAATGTTTTGTCATAATTCACAGCTATGACAAAATAAACTACTTTTGATAGAATATAACTATTAAAAATAATCTGAAATATATGAGTTTTAATAAATATTTATAAGTTCAGTGTAGAAATAGGGGAAGCCAGTCTTATGGAATTTCAAAAATTAACCAAGAGTCGTCACGCTGTAAAAAAATTTGATGGTAAAAAAGTTCCGACAGTAGATGTACGTCAAATCATTGATACTGCGGCAATAGCCCCAAGTGGTATCAATATTCAAAGTTGGCATTTTGTGATTGTTGAAAGTGATGAAGCTAGAAGAAAGCTCCTTTTGGAAGTCAATCCAAGCAATCGAGAACAAGTAGAAACAGCTGGAGCTGTCGTTATGTTATTTGCAGATACGAACTGGTCATCCAGATTGCATTTGATTGCAGAACGGATGGGAGATGAAGCTTCAGATATTGAGCGTGAGCGTCTTTTAGAGCGTTATCCAGCTTATGTTTCAACGTTTAGTAAAGAATATATGCTTGAATATATGGCGATTAATTCTGGCTTAGTTACCATGAATTTGATGTATGCAATAAAAGATATGGGTTATGAAGGAAATATTTTACTTGGTTTCAATCGTTCAAAGAAAATCAATGAAATTTTGGATATTAATCCGCGTTATATTCCTGAACTTCTGATTACACTTGGCTCATCTGATGAAAAAGGGCAAGCCAGCTATCGTTTACCCCAACAGGATATTTTAGAAATTAGATAAACCATTATCTCAAAATAGTAATCAAAAGAAAGCCTTTTCTGGATAAATGGGATTTCCCATGCAAAAATAAGAAAAATTTGCTAAAATAAAGGCAGAAACTATGAGAAGAGGGAAATCATGGACTACGTAAAGCTTAATAAATCTCGTCATGCAGTCAAGTTTTTTGACGGTAAAAAAATTCCAACCGTTGATGTGAAACAAATCATTTCAGCAGCTAGTCTTGCACCATCGGCACACAATATTCAATCTTGGCATTTTGTGATTGTGGAATCTGTAGAAAAACGTGCAAAACTTCTTGAAGAGGTTAGACCTAAAAATCGTGAACAAGTTGAACAAGCTGGTGCAGTTATTGTCTTGTTTAGTGATACAGATTTGGCAGAACGTTCGCGTGAAATCGCACGTCTTGGTGGAAATGAACTTACAGATGAGCAATTGCTAAATTTCAACAGTCGCTATCCACAAATGTTTGAGAACTTTGAAGAACTTTATGAAAGTAATTATCTGTCCATTAACATCGGACTTATTGCGATGAATTTGGTACTTGCGATAAAGAATTATGGCTATGAAAGCAATCTGATTCTTGGTTTTGAGCGGACAGAGAAGATTAATGATATTCTTGAAGTAGAACGTCGCTATCGTCCAGAGCTGATTGTTCCACTCGGTAATTCTGATACAAAAGGAAAACCAAGTTATCGCTTGCCACAAGATAGAATCATGGAGATTAGATAAAGTAAGTAAAAAGCTGTAGAATAGTAGTTCTATAGCTTTTTATAAAAATAAGATTTGACAAGAATACAGGTTGAAAGAGTCATCATTTTGAAGTGATTACTTCATTGGTGGGGGATTCTTTCTCCCCCGCCAATGTTAGGGCACAACCTCTAGGTGTAACAACTAAGCGACCTGTACGCACCTAAAGCTGCAACACTCTGCTTAACATCAAAGATATGAGGTCACACCGTAGCGAAGCGGAGATAGTGATGCTTATCCCGCCGTGGGGGAATTAGCACGCACTTGCTAAGTTAAAGCAAGTTTTAAACCTGCAACATTCTGTTGTTTTTGTTAAAATATAAGGTAAGCGCGTATCACATACCGAGAGGAAATAAAGAAACATTGCTCACTTTTTGGCAGGATTACCCCGAAATTCAAGAAAAATTAGAAAAGGTGCAGGCTTTGATGGCTGCACGCTTAAAAATAAACAATGAAGACATTCAAAATGCGCTTCAGAGATTCACATCACGCGGTGGGAAAATGGTTCGCCCAGCGCTCTTTTTCCTGTTTGCTGGTCTTGTGGAAAATGAAAAAGTTGACGAGAAAAAATTGACAAAGATTGCAGCTTCTCTGGAGATGCTACATTCTGCAACATTGATTCATGATGATATTATTGATGACTCGCCACTAAGACGTGGTCTCCCATCAATCGAATCACAGTTTGGAAAAGATGTTGCGGTTTATACAGGAGATTTTGTTTATACTATTTATTTTGAGTTGTTGATTGAAACGATGAATGGTACTGAGTTTCTTTCAAGAAATGCAAAATCAATGAAAAAAATCTTACAAGGTGAGTTGACTCAAATGCAGTCAGCGTTCAACAAAGAAAATACAGCACGACGCTATATGAAAGCAATCAGTGGAAAAACTGCGGAGTTGTTGAGTTTAAGTTGCTTAGAAGGCGCTTATTTTGCAGGTGGAGATAGACATTTACAACGTTCTGCTCGTAAGATTGGAAGAAGTATTGGTCTTGCCTTTCAAGTCTATGATGATATTTTAAACTTTACGGTTGGACTTGATGAAGCGGATAAACCTATCTTAACAGATTTTCGTCAAGGGATTTATACTTTACCATTACTTTTGGCTAAGGAGGCAGATGAAGCGGCGATTATGCCTTATCTAGAAGCACCTGAACAGCTTTCACGTGATGAATGTTTGCAGTTTGCGGCACTGGTTACAGATTTGGGTGGAATTACAGGAAGTTTGATGATTGCTGCAACATTGACTGAACTCGCACTTGCAGAGATTCGTAAACTTCCACAATCACGTAATCGTGAGATTTTAGAAGAAGCAACTCAGATTTTATTACAAAGAAATTATTGAGTAGTCGTTTAGTGAACTAGAAATTTTGTTAGTTTGATGATATTGAAACTCTGAAGTGCTTACTTCAGAGTTTTTATACTGATTTCACTTTCACAGGTTTAGCGGCACTGTAACTCAAAAAAAATAGCCTGTCAGTATTGACAGACTATTTTATTTTAATGATGTGATTTGTCAGTGCATCAAGTTCATTTTTTCGATGAGAGACGATGATGGTTGGAATTTGTTTTTCTTCAATGATTGATTTTAAGAGTTGACTGGCAAGCATTGCATTTTCTTCATCAAGTCCATTAAAAGGCTCGTCAAGAAGAAGCAAACGTGGCTGACTGTATAATGCTCTAGCAAGTGCAACACGTTGCTTTTGTCCACCAGAGAGTTTGTGTGTGGGCTGATGGATTAGTTTTTCTATCCCTAACTTTTCTGTCAGTACTGACAGATTTTCTGGCTTGCTGCTAGAGCGTTTTTGATGAGTTGTCAGTGGAAATTTGATGTTTTTTTCGACGTCAAGGTGTGGAAAAAGAGAAACTTCTTGCATTACGAAAGCAAGATTTCTTTTGTAAGTCGGCTGAAAAATATGCTTTGAGCTTGATGCCCAAATTTCATTATCAAAAGTAATCTCTGCTTGACTACTGCGAGATAAACCAGCGATATTTTTTAAGATAGTTGATTTTCCAATGCCAGAAGGTCCAGAAAGACCAGTGATGAGTGAGGTAAATTCTGCTTCAAAATCGAGTCTTTGTAGGAAAAGTTGTTGATGTATTTTTACGGAAAGGGTCATGTCAAACTCCGATAGGATAGAGAAAAAGGTAAGATGCGGGTGTATTTTTACGATAGAATTGTACTAGAGCACCTCTAAAGCTGCATGAGTTGAACTGCATATATCGTGTCTTGAAATAATTGAGAAATTATATACGGTCTTGAAAAGTAGCGTCAAACACGAGAAACGGTATTTAGTAATGCGTGTCCATTTCTATTCGACCACGTGTGAGGAGATAGATGATTGCTAAGATAATGAATCCAAATGCGACATTAATCAAACTTAACATTAAAGCCCGATGGGTGTCTCCTTGCTGCACGGCGAAATAAATGGAATTGGCAATAGTATCGGTCTTGCCTTGAATGTAGCCTGCGACCATGAGACTAGCACCAAACTCACCTAATGCTCTACAAAACGCAAGCAGTAAAGTTGCAATGAGAGAGGGCCAGCAATTTGGTAAAATCACGCGAAATAAAATCTCACGCGGATTGGCAGACAATGTCGCAGCAACTTCAATGATAGATTTAGGAACAGAGGCAAGTGCGCCTTTAAGTCCCTGATAAATGATGGGTAAAATAACAACAACACTTGCAATAACAGCACCACTAAGATTGAAAATGATAGAAAAATTAAATAAAGCTAAGAATTTTCCGAGCCATCCATAACGTCCAAATGCCATAAGGAGATACAAACCAACGACAGTGGGAGGTAAAACTAGAGGCATGAGAAGCAGGCTCTCAATCAACCACTTTCCACGATAAGATTTAAAAACTCCCGCATAACTCAAAGGGAGCATGACTAAAAAGGCGATAATTGTCGCCAAAATACTCACGATAATAGAGTGAATGATGGGAGTAAGCATAAGAATTTCCTTATAAAATGAAACGACTGTTTGAAATGCGCTGTCAATACTGTAATCATGCTAAAACTGTGAGGCGAGTCGCTAAGCACAACTAGAGTAGTGGGAGTGATAAGTTGCATTACTTAGCGGATTTGAAGCCGTATTTTGCAAAAACTTTTTGAGCAGCAGAAGAATCAAGATATTTGTTGAAAGCTTTAACTTCTTTGCTGTGTTTAGTGTCTTTCACTGTTTCTGTGTAATAGGTGATTGCATCGTGCAAATCATCTGGAATATTATCCACGACTTTTACGTTTTTGTTAGACATGGCATCTGTTTTATAAACAAAACCGAGGTCAACATTTCCAGCAGCGGCGTAAGAAAGCACTTGCGTGACATCTGAACCCATGACGAGTTTAGGTTTGAGTGATGTTGCTAAACCGAGTTTTGTCAAAGTTTGTTCAGCGTACATTCCAGCAGGTACTGTGCTTGGTTCACCAATAGCAATTTTCTTAGCAGAATTTAATGTATCTGTCAGACTTTTGCTTGAGCTGACTGAGGTATTTTTGTTTGCAACAAGCACGAGAGTATTTCCTAAAACCGCTTTAGCATCTGCACCTTTTCCTGCTTGGGTCAATTTGTCAGCGTCAGATTTGCTGGCAAGAAAGACACCATCAATTGGAGCACCAGCGACTACTTTTTCGCGGATAGCGCCAGAACCTGCAAAATCAAAATTGATTTTAACATTTTGATGAGATTTTTCATAAGTTTTATCAATTTCTGTCAATGCACCTTGTAAACTTGCGGCGGCAGAATAGTTGATGCTTACAGGTTTGTCAGTAGTTGGTTTTTTTGCAGAGCTTTGTGAAGTACAGCCTGTCAGGATAAGACCGGCAGAAAGTGCAACAACACTTGCAAGAAGTAATTTTTTAGACATAGTTCCTCCAAATAATGAGTAAACACCCATTAAATTTATTTTTATTGAGCGCTTTCGCTCTGAAAGTTTCTGTGCAAGAGGTAGAGTCAGGAATTTTCAGAGCAAAGGCGAAAAGCGATTTACTCGTAATAAGCATCCAACTTGAAAGGATGCTTATTATCAACCATTGCGAGATAGTGTTCATAATCGCGATTTAAAGCAATCAATGCGCGGTCAAGTTTTTCCAAATCGTCATCTCGCTCTAGGGTACGCAATTCATTATTTAATTCAGCAGCTTCATTTTCAAGTAAAGTCCGTTGAATCGTCAAGCTTTGCAGGGCAATTTGGAGTAATTTTTGAAAATCGGTTTCTGTAATTTCTGTTTTCATGTTTAAAATGTGAGTCCATCTCCATCGTAACTGCAATGATGCAAAGTCTAATCCGAAAAAATGAACTCAGTTCCTTTCTATTTTCGTCTTTCTTTAATCAAATGATAAATTTCTGGCAAAATCAGTTGTTTCATTGCCAAAGTGACCGCATGAGTTGAGCCAGGCAGGACAAAAACTAATTTGTCATCCTCTGTAAAAAAAGCAAGAGAACGTGAAGCCATTGCGTGTGTCCCAATTTCCTCAAAACTGAGCAAACGAAAAAATTCGCCAAAACCAGGAATTTCTTGAGCAATGAGGGGCTGCACCGCTTCAAAAGTAACATCACGCTTTGCAAGACCAGTGCCACCACTTGTAATTAGAACGTCTGCATCCCAAAGTTGTTCAAGTCCGCTATGGATTGCCTCTACATCGTCACTGACAACAATTCTGTCAGTAACAATTAACTGATGGTCAGTAACAATCTGCTCAATGGTTTGTCCTGATAAATCTGTCAGTAAATTTCTTGTGTCACTAATTGTTAAAATTCCGATAGATAAAGTTAATTCTTCTTTCATAAATTTATAATCTGCTCGAAAATCTTTTGAGCGACATTTTCTTCTTCAAAATGATAGAACAAAATACGTCCCTTTCTAAAAATTGTGATTTCATAATGTTCAAATTTGACCAAAAGAACAAGTGAATTTGATTTCAAGTTCCATTGTTTCATTTGACAAAATTGCTCGAATTTCTCAAAATTAAAATGAGTGAGCGTAGACTGATAAACTCCGCCACAGCTCCGTTCGAGCCGCAAATTTCTGTCAGTACTGACAGAAAAATCACGACTGCAACAAGGGCAAGATTTCTGCTTTTTGATTGAAAATTGAGCAAAATTTAAAGGCCAATTTTCAACAATATGCATGGTCTCCCAATCAACTACAGAAGGAGTCACCAAAATCTGCAAGGCAAGACTCACCTCTATTCCTGAAATTAAAGGAATCAAAGAGGTCACTACACCGATTGTTTCACAGTTTCGCTCAAGTTCAATTAAATCAGGAAAGATACAAGATAGACAAGGTCCAAATCTAGGTTTGAGCGCCATTACTTGTCCGCTGGTTCCTGCGGCAGAGGCAAATACGAAAGGTAAATCATGATGTAGGCAAAACTCGTTAATCAACTCTCGTGCTAAAAAGTTATCAGTACAATCAAGCACTAAGTCAAGTTTTCCAAAATCGTCAAAAAGCGTGTGTTCAAAAGATTCATTACGAGCCGTAATCGTGACTTCGGGATTAATTGCAAGTAATGCCTCTCGTGCTGCAAAAACTTTGAAATGAGAAAATTCAACATCGGCCGTTGTAAAAAGTGCTTGCCGTTGCAGATTTGATTTTTCAACAATGTCTGGATCAATCAAAAAAAGATGTCCAACTCCAGCGCGAGTCAGTTGTTCGGCGGCATAGGTGCCAAGCGCACCGCAACCCACGATGAGTACACGAGAATTTGCTAGTTTTTCTTGACCAGCAAGTCCGATTTGTGGTACTCGAATTTGTCGGTCATAGCGATTTTTATCTATTTTCATTTAAAAAATTTTCCTATGGCTCATTCGTTGTAATACTGTTTGACATTTTACGCTTAGCGCTGCTTTTTATACTAGCTCAGCTCTAAATATACTGCTTCTAAAAGGAGCTTTTAGAAATTAAACAGTATTAAGTCTGTTGTATGAGCAAATCGACGCTTTTTTACTCACCTCAAAGAACAGAAAGCTTTACCAAATTCAAGCAAAGCGAACTCACCGCAAATATGCTAAAATAAGATTAAGTAATCTAAATAAACAACGCGATGTTGTTTCAGAGATATTGTAACACACTTTATACAAATTTTCACAAAGAAAATAAATATTAAATAAAATAAAGGATAAATAAAATGGTCTGAAGCCTTGTATTCATTGCAAAAAGGCTTATAAAAAATTTCTCCACTTGAGCTATCAAAGTGAAAATGATGTCATAACTTTGCCACTTTTGCTCGAAAAAGGTAAATCAGATTAATAGAATAAAAAAATGAATTTTAAAATTTTCGCTGAACTCATTGAACTCAAAGCCAAGACAGCTTCGGTTTTCCCTTTTTTATTGGGACTTGGCTATTCGCTCTATCATTACAAGACCGCAAATGTTCTACCACTTGTTATTTACTTCATTGCGATGTTTTTGTTTAATTGTTTTGTTGACATTTGGGACAATTACAATGATTATCATAATGCGGTAGATACCGCTGATTATCAAAAAAATACTAATATTATTGGTCGAGAAAAAATTCCAATGAAGTTGATTAAAGGATTGCTTGTTTTTTTCTTCATTGTTTCCTTAGTTTTAGGGTTGATTGTAGCGAGTATGACCGGTTGGGCGGTCTTTTTCCTCGGTTTAATCTGTTATGCTGTTGGAATTTTTTATGCAGGTGGACCTAAACCCTTGTCATCTTTACCTGTAGGAGAGTTTCTCTCAGGGATAACGATGGGATATATCATTTTCCTTATCTGTGTTTATATCAATGCACATGGTGTGTTTGTATGGTCATGGGCAACGATTGGAAGCACCTTTCTAATTTCTCTTCCAAATACTCTGTTAATTGCTAATCTGATGTTGGCAAATAATACTTGTGATTTAGAAGAAGATGAAGCAAACCATCGTTTTACAATTGTGCATTATATTGGACGTCAAGGGGCACTGCTATGGTGGAAAGCAGCTCTTATCATCGCCTTTTTATCGGTGATTTTGGCAGTGATTTTAGGATTGCTTTCTCCAGTCAGCTTAGCCATTATCATTATTATTCCACTAATGATAAAATTTGCACGACCTTATCTAAAAAAACAAGTCAAGCGAGAAACCTTTATCTGTTCTGTTAAGATATTGATGGTTTTCCAACTTTTTCAAGTGCTACTGTTGTTTATTAGCTTAATTTTTCGTCGATAAAAATTCTGTCAGTACTGACAGAATAAAAAAATCACTGACAGTTTTTTGTCAGTGATTTTTTTATTTACAGCAGTCATGCGTGTGCTCTTTTGCTTCATGCAAATCAGTAGGGAGTACGGATACTCCTTTTACAGGGCAACTGTTAACATTACAATCTTCACAGGCTCCTTTGCTTCGGATTGTCTTGAAAATCGCAAAAGCTGTGATGATGAGAATAATCGCTAAGATAATAAAACTTGCTAAGTTCATAAATATTGCTACCTCCTAAAGTTCATTGAGTGCTGGTCGAGGACTTTTCCTGAAAATGAAATATAACCCAATCAGCAATACAATAATTGCTAATATTGTCATGGTTTGAATACCATATCCACTAATTGCTCGTCCCAGCTGATAAATGATGAAGCTCATGCTGTAAGCGACTAAAGTTTGGAAGCCTACTGCGCGAATTGTCCATTTTAAGTCTCCCATTTCCTTATAAATCGTAGAAATAGCGGCTACACAAGGGGCGCAAAGCAAATTGAAGACAAGGAGAGAATAAGCAGAAAGTGGGGTGTAAGCCTGACGGACGTTCTCCCATAGGACATGTGTTGAATCTGAACCATGCGCATAAAGTACACCCATCGTTCCGACGATTGTTTCTTTGGCAATCAAACCAGTAAGCGTAGCCACAGTAGCACGCCATTCACCGAAACCAAGTGGAGCAAAGAAGATGGCAACGACTTTACCGAAGTCTGCCAAAATAGAATGGCTAGAATCAACTTGTTGGAAATCCCAAGCGTAGTTTGAAGTAAACCAAATCAGAACATTCATCGCAAAAATAATTGTTCCTGCACGCTTGATAAAGCTAAATGCACGGTCAAAAGCGTACTTGAAGACAGTGAGGGCGTGTGGGAGATGATACATCGGTAATTCCATGATGAAAGCGGAGGTATCACCAGAAAACATTCGTGTTTTCTTGAGAATGATTCCAGATAAAATAATCATTCCCATTCCTAAGAAATAAGCACTAGGCGCTACCCAGCTCGCGTGTCTAAAGAAAGCACCAGAAACAAGTGCAATAATTGGCAACTTAGCCGAACAAGGCATAAAAGTTGTAACCATAATTGTAATTTTTCGGTCACGCTCTTGCTCGATTGTACGTGTTGCCATAATCCCAGGAACACCGCAACCAGAAGCGATAAGCATTGGAATAAATGATTTACCAGATAAACCAAAGCGACGGAAGATACGGTCCATGACGAATGCAACCCGAGCCATATATCCAGAATCTTCAAGGATTCCAAGCAATAGAAAAAGCACAAATATCTGTGGTACAAAACCCAAAATCGCACCGATACCAGCTACAACACCGTTTAAGACCAAGTCTTGAAGCCAAGGAACAATCGCAAGACTATGCATTCCAGCAGAAATCCAGCTAGGTATGAGCTGACCAAAGAAAACATCATTGACCCAGTCCGTTGCAGCAGTACCAACGGTTTGGATAGAAAGGAAATAAACCAACCACATGATAAAGATAAAAATTGGTAATCCTAACCACTTGTGAGTGATGATACGGTCAATTTTATCAGTCATATTTGCTTTTCCAGTTGATGTATCACTTACACAAAGATTGACAATATGACCGATAAGATCATAACGTTCGTTGACAATGATAGATTCACGGTCATCAACCATAATTTTTTCGGTAATACTGACAATTTCTTCAAGCTCAGACTTTTGGTTTTCTGTCAGTACTGACAGCGCAATTTTGTCAGCTTCAAAAGCTTTGATTTGGTCAAAGCGGCTTGTAAAGCCAGTCACTTTAGCGATTTCAGAAAGCGCCCCTTCAAGCCTGTGGTCATAATCTAATGGCTTAATCTCATGGGTCTTTAATGCAAGATTGACCGCTTCATTTAAACCTTTGTTTTTTATGGCAGAAGTAGTAACAACAGGAAGCCCCAGACTATAAGATAATTTTTCTGTGTCAATCTTCTTGCCAAGAGATTCAACCAAGTCACTCATATTCAAAGCAAGAACCATTGGAATACCAAATTCCATGAGTTGTAAAGTGAGATACAGAGAGCGCTCAAGATTTGTTGAATCCACAATATTAATCAGCACATCAGGAGGGGTTTTAGATAGAAAGTCACGTGCGACTTGCTCATCTGGTGAGTAAGGAGAGAGCGAGTACAGACCTGGTAAATCTTGGATACAAATTGATTTATCTTTTTTATAAAAACCAGATTTACGTTCAACAGTAACACCAGGCCAGTTCCCAACTTGTTGATTTGAACCAGTCAGTATATTAAAGATACTCGTTTTTCCGCTATTGGGATTACCAAGCAATGCAATTATTTTCATATTCATCTAATTTTTCATTTTTGACAGTCGTCCTGTGAAGTCAATTTTAACTTAGCAGCATTAAGCTCTACTTTCGTTCCACTTTATAGCAGAACCGCGCCTTGAGGAAAGGGGATCAGGTAAAAGCAAAATGAATTAACTTGTCAGTAAGGTTGTTCTAGAACGACTTTAATTTTTTCAGCATCCATTTTTCGAAGTGAAAGGGCATATCCGCGGAGATGAAGCTCAATTGGGTCACCGAGAGGTGCAAGTTTCTGGACATAAATACTCGTTCCGCGTGTAATTCCCATATCCATTAATCGTCGTTTAATTTCGCCCGCAGCATCTACCAAACGAACAATTCCAGTTTGACCAACCTGTAAAGTAGATAAGCCAACGACCTGTTCAGCAGAGCGCTCATTTTTAACAAAAATCTGTTTCAAAAATTGAGCGCTTAGTGCAATACGTGAATGATCTATTTTGACAATAGCATTCTCTCCATCACTTGAAACGAGAGTTACCTTCTTGTCAGTAATAAATCCCATCTCGCGCAATTTCGACTGATTAGCACCAAATATTTTATCTATATAGTAAATTTGTCCCACATGGGTGGTATCAAGTGTCTTCATAGTTCCTCCAATTCTGTCAATCGCGACAAAAATGTAAAACAGTTTTTACATTGTCTATTATAGCAAAGTGTGAAAAAGAATACAAAGATTTATCGGAGAAAACGACACAGTGTCGTTAAACGTTGATGTGAAAGGCTTTGCAACAAAATGTCAAAAAACCTTTACACTCATATATATTGCGGATTGACGGGACTTTGTACTATACTTGAGAGGTATAAAACTCTAGAAAATAATTTATCCATTATGAAAGGGACCGGAATTATGAGAAAACCACGTTTTTTCAACGTCGTTGAGAAATTCAATGGGTCGTTCACTCAACTTGAAGAAAATAATCGCCGCTGGGAAGATATATATCGCAGACGTTGGGCGCATGATAAAATAGTTCGTACGACTCACGGTGTCAACTGTACTGGCTCATGCTCTTGGAACGTCTTTGTCAAGCAAGGGATTATCACCTGGGAGCATCAAGCAACAGACTATCCTTCGTGTGGTCCAGATATGCCTGAATATGAACCACGTGGTTGTCCTCGTGGTGCAAGCTTTAGTTGGTATGAATACAGTCCATTACGTATTAAATATCCCTATATTCGTGGTGTACTTTGGACAATGTGGCTTGAAGCCAAAAACCTATTTGCAGGAGATTCAGTTGCAGCATGGAAGTCTATCGTAGAGAATCCAGAAAAATCACGCGAATATAAAGCAGCGCGTGGACATGGTGGACTTGTACGAGTTAAATGGTCTGATGCGCTTGAGCTTATCTCAGCTATGCTGACTTATACGATTAAAACGTATGGTCCCGACCGTCTTGTTGGTTTCTCACCTATTCCAGCGATGTCAATGATTTCTTTTGCCTCTGGGGCGCGTTTCTTATCACTTTTGGGTGGTGAGATGTTGTCATTTTATGATTGGTATGCCGATTTGCCACCCGCTTCTCCACAAATTTGGGGAGAGCAAACTGACGTTCCAGAATCAGCGGATTGGTATAACTCTCAATATATTATGATGTGGGGTTCAAATGTCCCATTAACTCGGACACCAGATGCTCACTTTATGACAGAAGCGCGTTATAAAGGAGCTAAAGTTGTTGCAGTAAGCCCAGACTATGCCGAAAATGTTAAATTCGCAGATAACTGGCTGGCACCGCATCCAGGAACAGATGCGGCCTTAGCTCAAGCGATGACATATGTTATCTTAAAAGAATATTATGTTGATCGTCAAGTTCCTTACTTCATTGAGTATACAAAGCAATACACAGACCTTCCATTCTTGATTCTTTTAGATAAAGATGATAATGGAAATTATAAATCAGGGCGTTTTCTTCGTATTTCTGATCTCCATGGCAAAAACTCGGAAGAAAATTCAGAATGGAAACCAGTTCTAATTGATGAAAATGATCAACAAATTAAAGTTCCAAATGGAACAATCGGTCAGCGTTGGGACCATTCAGAAAAATGGAATCTAAAACTTGGGGGGATTAATCCTAAATTATCAATTTTAGAAGAAAATACACCACATGTTAAAATTGATTTTCCTTATTTTGATGAAGCAGGGTCAAGTATTTTGACTCGGAATGTTCCTGTGAAGACTGTGATTTTTGAGGATGGCACAGAACATCTTGTCACTACTGTGTTTGATTTACAAATGTCGCAGTATGGTGTGAAACGCGTAGCCAGTGATGATCTTGCTGCTAAAGGATATGATGACTTAGACTCACCATACACACCTGCTTGGCAAGAAAAAATTACGGGGGTTAAAGCTTCACTCGCTATTCAAATCGGTCAAGAATTTGCACAAAATGCCGAGGATACCAAAGGTAAAACAATGGTCATTATTGGTGCGGGTGTCAATCACTGGTTCAACTCTGATATGATTTATCGTAGTGTCATCAATATGTTGGCTTTGACAGGCTGTATTGGTGTTTCTGGTGGTGGCTGGGCTCACTATGTTGGTCAAGAAAAACTCCGTCCAGCAGAAGGTTGGGCAGCAGTTACATTTGCTAACGACTGGAACCCAGGTGCTGCACGTCAACAAAATGGAACTTCTTTCTTTTACTTTGCTTCAGACCAATGGAAGTATGATGAGATGGATAATGAAGCGCTTAAATCTCCGTTAGCAAATAAAACATCCAATAGCTATAAACATCCAGCAGACTATAACCAAATGGCAGTTCGATTAGGATGGTTACCAAGTTATCCACAATTTAACCGTAATTCACTTGATTTTGTAAAGCAATATGGTACGACCGATATTGAAGAAATCAAACCACGTATTGTTGAAGAACTCAAATCAGGCAGCTTACAATTTGCTGTAGAAGCACCAGACCGTAAGGAAAATCAACCTAAAGGCATGTTTATCTGGCGTTCAAATCTTTTTGCCTCATCAGGTAAAGGGGCAGAGTATTTCATGAAGCATCTTTTGGGAGCTGAGAATGGTCTGCTTGCCAAAACAAATGATAACTTCAAACCTGAAGAAATGGAATGGAATGAAGAGGAAGTCACAGGTAAACTTGACCTTGTAACAACGCTTGATTTTCGGATGGTAACAACACCAATGTACTCTGATATTGTTTTGCCAGCAGCAACATGGTATGAAAAAGAGGATTTATCTTCAACAGATATGCATCCATTTATACATCCGTTTAATGCTGCGGTAAGTCCACTTTGGGAATCAAAAACAGACTGGAATATTTTCCGTGAACTTGCTAAAACTTTCCAAGAAATGGCAAAAAAAGAATTTGATGGACCAGTCTATGATATTCATACTAGCCCGTTGGCACATGATTCAAAAGCTGAAATTGCTCAACCGTTTGGTCAAGTTAAGGACTGGAAAAAAGGTGAAATCGAGGCTATTCCTGGGCAAACGATGCCAAACATTAAGCTTGTAAAGCGTGATTACACGAAGCTGTATGACCAATATATTGCACTTGGTCCCAACCTTGCCAAAGGAAAAGTTGGCGCGATTGGTTTATCTTATCCAGTAGCTAAGCAGTATGAGGAACTGAAACACACGCTTCAAACCTATAAAACAGGAAGCAATGCTGGACTTCCTAAAATTTATGAAGCGAAACAAGTGGCTGATGCAATCCTGACACTTTCATCTACTTCAAACGGTAAAGTTAATATGGAAGCGTGGAAAGCTGCTGAAGAAGAACACGGGGTAGATTTACTTGATATTGGTGGAGGCTATGAGCAACAAAAGATGACTTTCAAAGATATCACAGCTCAACCTCGTGAATCTTATCCAACACCAATCGGTACTTCTGCTAAAAAAGATGGCGAACGCTATTCAGCATTCTCTCTACATATTGAGCGTTTGGTACCTTTCCGTACATTGACAGGACGTCAACAATTCTATATTGATCATGAAATTTTCCAAGAATATGGAGAAAATCTTTCAACGTATAAACCTACTTTACCTCCACAAGTGATGGGGCCAAAAGATGCAGACATCAAAGCGGCAGAGGGTAAAGAAATTACTTTGCGTTATATGACACCACATGGTAAATGGAACATACATACCATGTATCAGGATAATATTCATATGCTGACCCTTTTCCGCGGTGGTCCAAATGTTTGGCTTTCGATTGAGGATGCGAAGAAATTGGAAATTAAAGATAATGATTGGCTAGAACTTTACAACCGAAATGGTGTGGTAACAGCAAGAGCAGTCGTTTCACACCGGATGCCAGAAGGTACAATGTATATGTATCATGCTCAGGATGCTACTGTTCAAGTGCCACTTTCAAATATTACTGGGAATCGTGGTGGCTCGCATAATGCTCCTACACAAATTCATATCAAGCCAACGCAAATGGTTGGAGGATATGCGCAACTTTCTTATGGCTGGAACTACTATGGCCCAATCGGAAATCAGCGTGATTTATATGTCAATGTTAGAAAATTGGACAAGGTAGATTGGTCTAATACAGAAGGAGGCGACTCATGAAAGTAAAAGCACAAATCGGTATGGTGCTCAACCTTGATAAATGTATCGGTTGTCATACTTGCTCTGTGACTTGTAAAAATACTTGGACTAATCGTCCAGGAACTGAATATATGTGGTTTAACAATGTCGAAACAAAGCCTGGTGTGGGTTATCCAAAGCGTTGGGAAGACCAAGAAAAATATGCTGGTGGTTGGAAAGTTAATAAGAATGGTAAGCTAACTTTGAAAGCTGGAGGAAAGGCTGAAAAAGTAGCAACCTTTAGTATTTTTTACAATGCTGATATGCCAGAGCTTGATGATTATTATGAACCTTGGACTTACGACTATCGCAATCTTTTTGGAAAAGCTCAAAAACACCAACCTGTAGCGCGGGCAAAATCACAAATTACGGGTGAAAATATTGATCTTAAATGGGGACCAAACTGGGATGATGATTTAGCAGGAGGGGAACATTCTATCGCTAATGACCCTAATATTGCTAAAATTGAATCAGATATTAAGGCTAACTTTGAGACGACATTTATGATGTATTTGCCTCGTCTTTGTGAACATTGTTTAAACCCTGCTTGTGTAAGTTCTTGCCCATCAGGAGCGATGTATAAACGTGATGAAGATGGGATTGTTTTGGTCAATCAAGACCATTGTAAAGGTTGGCGTTTTTGTGTAAGTTCTTGCCCTTACAAAAAAGTTTACTTTAATTGGTCGACACACAAGGCCGAAAAATGTACTTTCTGTTATCCACGTATTGAGGAAGGTTTACCAACAGTATGCTCTGAAACTTGTGTGGGACGGATTCGTTATATTGGTGTGATGCTTTATGATGCCGATCGTGTGGCTGAGGCAGCCAGCGAGCCAGATGAAAAATTACTTTATCAACGACAACTTGAAGTTTTTCTTGATCCTTATGACCCTAAAGTGATTGAGGCGGCGCGTGCTGAGGGAATTTCTGAGGACATGATTGAGGGGGCGCAAAATTCTCCTGTCTATCGGATGGTCATGGAAGAAAAAATTGCTTTTCCTTTGCACCCTGAATATCGTACCATGCCAATGGTTTGGTATTGTCCACCGCTTAGTCCAATCATGAGCTATTTTGAAGGAAAAAATTCGCTGAAAAATCCTGAGATGATTTTTCCAGGTATTGATGAGATGCGTATTCCTGTGGACTATTTGGCATCAATCTTGACAGCTGGCAACGTGGAACCAGTTAAGGCTGCACTTTACAAGTTGGCGATGATTCGTTTGTATATGCGTGCGGCAACTTCAGGAAAAGAATTTGATGAAGCGAAGTTGAAAATGGTTGGTTTGACAAAGGAATCAGCTACTTCACTCTATCGTTTGCTTGCGATTGCTAAATATGAAGACCGCTTTGTGATTCCTAAGGCGCATAGGGAAGAACAATTTGAAGATGTAGAAAAAGCGCAAGGTGCTTTAGGCTACGATGAATGTAATGGTTGTTCGTTGGCTGATTTACATTCGTCAATGATTCAAAAAGCTCAGAAAGGGAAATCTGGTTCAGATATTTACGCTGAAAGCTTCTATGGAGGAATTTGGCGTGATTAATGTTCGAGAGTTGGAACGTTTGAGAAAGAGTTTTTTGCTTCTTTCTCAAGCAATTGATTTTCCAGATGATGAGGTAAGAAGTCAGGAATTTGCAATGGAAGTGTTAAAAAACTTTCCTCAGATTCCCGAAAAAAATCAATTTTTAAGTGTTTTGAAGGAGTTTCAGGCTAAGTCTTTACAAGAACTACAAGAAAATTATACAGGACTCTTTGAACTAAATAAGCGAATTACGATGTACTGTACCTATTATCGTTTTGAGGATTCACGTGAGCGTGGAGGGATTTTGGCAAAATTGAAAATGCTCTATGAGATGTTTGGTGTAGAGCTTGATATGGCTGAAATGACGGACTATTTGCCTACGATGTTGGAATTTCTGGGACTTGGCGTGTGGACAGATGGACCCGTAGAAGATACTCGAATTGAAGATTTGAATTTGTTATTTTCTGTGTTAGAAGATGGAACTTATGAGATTCTAAAGCAGGCAGAAGAGCTTGTAGATGAGCCATATTTAGACTTGGTTCGCTTAATTCGTAGTAGCTTACGGTATTGCATTATTGATGGAGGAGATAACGCAGAGATGAGGAAAGGAGAAAAAGCTTAGATGACTCAGTTTTGGAACTTTATGCTTTGGGTGGTTTACCCATATTTGATGCTTGGTTCGTTTTTCATCGGAACAGTTGTTCGAATGAGAAAACCTGGCTCTGTTACTGCGAAATCAAGTGAACTCATGGAGAAGAAGCGCTTGATTTGGGGGTCGATTCTTTTCCATATTGGGATTCTTGGGGTATTTGGTGGACACGTGATTGGTATTTTTATTCCAGAAACGTTTACGGACTCAATCGGGATTACTAATGAGTTCTATCATAAGGTGCTTGCGATGGGAATTGGTGGTGTGTTTGGTGCAATGACTCTTGTAGGAATTATTGTACTGACTTATCGTCGTTTTACGAATAAGCGTGTTGCTGCAACTTCTACGCTAAATGATAATGTTGTGATTGTGGCATTGTTGGTTACGATTGTGCTTGGGATGATGAGCTCATTTTGGGCAGGTCCTATGACACCTGGATTTGATTATCGTACGACAATTGGAGTTTGGGGACGTGGTTTATTTGCTTTCAGTCCGGCTTGGCATTTGATGAATAATATTCCATTATTTTATAAGTTGCACATCATTTGTGGCTTGGCTATGTTTGGATTTTTCCCTTATACGCGGTTAGTTCATGCACTTTATGTTCCTTTGCATTATATTTTCCGTCGTTTTGTGGTTTATCGTCGGTATTCACGTCGTTAAAAGAAAAAATCCAGCTTAGCTGGGTTTTTTAGTCACTGACAGCTTTCTGTCAGTGCTGATGAGTCTGATTTATCATAAATTAGTTTATGTTTTTTGAGTCAAGGGTGAAAAAACTTGGGTAATGTTTATTGATAGTTGTGGTTGGTAAGCTCAATCTCAGGCAGGGTTATTGAGGTTGCTTGGATAGAGGCTAAAAAATCTTGCATTCGACGGTTTTTATTTTCCAGAAAATCTTGTATTTGGGTATGGCTGAAAGTAAGGTGAGCAATGGTGAAATTATTTTTGATATAAGTATTTTTTACTGACAGAAGTTCTGTCAGTGATTGTACCGAAATCTCTGGATAATCTACGGCTAAAATTAGATAATCATGTGTATTTTTAGCTATTGATGAAACGGTGTATAAGCCTGCTAGTGGTCCTTCTCCAGCGAAAAGTGAATGGTCAGTAACAATGTGTGCTGATGGAAGTTGTTTTTTGATTTGAGGAAGATTAGAATGGCTTGCAACGATATAAGTTTTTTCTGTCAGTGCTGACAGTTTTCTGTAAGCGATTTCTGTCCAAGTTTGATTGGAGCTTTTATCTAAAAATAGAGCTTTATCTCCGTTTTTAAAGCGACTGGACTTTCCACCCGCTAGAATGATTCCGATAGTCATGGCTTTATTTTATCATAAAGCTTGTGAGCTTGACTTGTTTTGCTTTTGATTGGCTGTCTTGTAACTTCATGATGTCAAAATGCTGCTATATGGTCGTTGAAGAAGTTAATAAAAAAGCATAATGGATGATTTTGGTTTACGAATTTCTTTGTGCGACTGTGCTATAAAAGCTTGTTTGAGTTTGAAAGATAGACCAGTATGAAGTCTGGATTAGAGCCAGATTTCCTTGAGAATAGTTCTTAATTTTGGACTTTTAAAAAAGAAAAAATGAAGTCAAGACTTATTCAGTGGGAGTTTCAATTCACCACTGAATTTAAGGTACAACCTCTAGGTGTAACAACTAAGCGACCTGTACGCAGCTAAAGCTGCAACAGTCTGCTTAACATCTTCGATATGAGGTCACCTTGTCCAAGAAGCCTAGGCGCTAAAAGCGCCAACGCCCTATGGCAGTCGGACGAAATTCAAAGTTAGTGCTGCTTCATCCCTAACTAAAAGGTAGGGGTGTTAGCAAGCACTTGCTTCGATAAACTACATTGCGTTGCTTTTCGTTGACACAAGCCTCTAAATTTTTGATATACTAAGGGTGTAACTTTTTCTCTGAAAAAGCGGGATTCTGTAGTTTTGGAAAATATATAAAGAAGTAAAAATAGAATTGAGAGATTGTCATGTATCTAAATCGTGATATTATCACGCTTGAAGAAGCTCAAGGGCTGCTTCAAAGTGTAAATTTACAAACTAAAACAAAGAAAATTTCTACTGCTGAAGCACATTTTTATGTGCTTGCAGAGAATATTTACGCTACTTTTCCGATTCCGGCTTTCAGAAGGAGTGGATATGATGGCTATGGGATTTTGAATGAAGATGATCATAGTTTTCCACGTGAATTTGAAATTATAGATAACATTGGTGCAGGTTCAGTTTTGGAGAAAAAGATGTCTTCGGGTCAAGCAGTGAGGATTATGACGGGTGCCAAAGTTCCAGATGAAGTTGGTAAGGTCATCATGCTCGAAGTTACAGAAAAGTGTTCAGATGATAAAGTGTTAATCAAGGAAAGTATGAAGCACAGTAATATTTCTTCTATCGGTGAAGAATTTCTTAAAGGCGATTTGCTGTTAAGTTCAGGAACACGCTTAAATGCTGGTGCAATCAGTTTGCTTAATGCTTTTGGTATCGCTGAGGTATTGGTTTATCAAAAGCCAAAAGTTGGGATTTTAGCGACAGGTTCGGAGCTTCTAAAAGCTGGTGAAGCTTATGTTGAAGGGAAAATTTATAATTCGAATGGCCCACTTCTTGAAGCTTTAGTCCGAGAAAACGGTGGTCTCGTTATCACTTTGGATAATGTCAAAGACGAACTTCATGATACACTGGCGATTTTAAATGGCCTAACTTCACGGTGTGATCTTGTATTAACGACTGGCGGAGTATCTGTCGGCGATTTTGATTTCATGGCTGAGGCAGCTAAAGCGGCGGACCAATTTTTATTTAATAAATTGAGTATGCGACCAGGGAGTCCAACGACTGCTTTTGTTCATAAGGGAACACCTGTTATTGCGCTTTCGGGAAATCCAGGAGCTTGCTTCACAGGATTTTATCTTTTTGTTGAGCCTACGTTACAACGGTTTGTTGGAGGAAAAAGTCGCTTAAAACAAGTGAAGTTACCTTTGGCTCATGATTACGATAAACCAAATAATTTTGATAAATATCTACGTGCAACGGTCAATTTTGACCATGATTCTGGACTTATTGTTAGTCAAATTGGTTCTGATAAATCATCAGCACTTGGAAATTTACATAGTACAACAGCATTCTTTAAAGTTCCGCATGATAGTAGTATTCACAAGGGTGAGGAGGTTGAAGTATGGTTACTGCCTTACAAATAATCGGCAAAAAAAAGTCTGGAAAGACAACGACAACAATTGATTTTATTAAGTCAGCTCGTGAACTGAATCTTGTTGTTGCAAGCTTTAAACATACTCATCATACGGTTTCGATGGATGTGGAAGGAACGGATACAGCACGATTTGCTCAAGCGGGAGCGCAGCAAGTTGGGATGCAAAATGACAAAGGATTTTTTTGGCATGAAACACGTCCAGCAAAAGCATTGGAAGAAGAAATTGCTGATTTTGTTCGACCAGAAACAGATTTACTTCTAATTGAAGGATTTAAGAAGGAAAATTTCCCGAAATTATTGCTCTTGCGAGAAAATGACCAAGTTACAGACTTCGCAGAATTTGACAATATTGAATTTGTTGGAACTATTTTTCCGTCAGTACTGACAGAAAATATGATTGATTTGACGACAGAAGAAAAACGAAAGGAATGGTTAAAGTCATGGCTGACGAATTAACCCATTTTAACGGACAGGGGCGCGCTAAGATGGTGGATGTAACTGAGAAAACTGTCACTAAACGTGTGGCAACAGCTACAACAACCATTATCATGCAAGCAGAAACACTCAAGAGAATTAAAGAAGGAAAAGTGAAAAAAGGAGATGTGCTTGCTGTAGCTCAAACTGCTGGTATCATGGCGGCAAAACGTACATCAGAGTTGATTCCAATGTGTCATTTCCTTCCTCTTTCAGGTGTGGACATCAATTTCGTTGACGATGGAGTTGACAGGTTGACACTTACTGCAACTGTAAAAACAGTTAATCAAACAGGTGTGGAGATGGAGGCGTTGACAGCGGTACAAATTGCAGCACTTACCGTTTATGATATGTGTAAAGCAATGGATAGAGGAATGCAGATTACAGAATGTCATTTGGTTGAGAAAATGGGTGGAAAATCAGGGCATTTTATATACGGAGAGTAAAAAAGAATGAATGTTGTACTTCCCGTAATATTTTTTGGTGGTTTCATCATTGTTCTCATTAATATGATTCGGCTGAAAATCAAATTTAAAAATGCTGGCGATGGCGGTTTTAAATCTTCGATGAAGGCAGTCGGACTTTCACTATTATTGGGACTTGGCGTAGAATTGCTAACAGTACTTATCTGGCTTATTTGGACAAAAATATAGAAAAAATATGGCAATCATAAAATTACAAACAAGCCCGATTGATGTCGGGCGCTATTACAGTCTGCTCAAGGACGAAAAATACGGTGGAATTGACCTATTTGTTGGGACGGTACGAGAATGGACAAAAAAGAGCGGAAAAGCGGAACATACGGAATATATCGAATACACTGCCTATGAAGAAATGGCAATTAAAGAGTTGCAAAAATTGGCGGCTCCGATAGAAGCGCGAGGAGACCGTGTTGTTATTGTTCACCGTTTAGGGAGGCTAGAGCTGACTGATGAGGCCGTGTTGATTGGTGTGGCTAGTCCGCATCGCGAAGCAGCATTTGAGGGCTGTCATAGTATCATTGATCATCTTAAAGAAACAGTGCCTATTTGGAAAAAAGAGGTAGATGGTGAGATTGAGAGATGGGGGAAATAAACAGACAAGAGAGTTATGCACAACAGATAGAATTTTCCGGAGGAGACAACATTGAAAAAGGTAAAACTATTTGGCTTTCTTGGCGCATTTATCGCACCAGAGATTAAACTTGATTTACCAGATAAAATTAATAAAAATATCATTCTATCAGTACTGACAGAGCAATATCCAATGCATCAAACAGAGTTTTTACAGTGTAATGTCGCTGTAAACCAAGTTTACATCTTTGACGAAGAAGTTGACAGCAGAAATATTGAAGAAATTGCAATTATTCCACCTGTCAGTGGTGGATAAAAGCTGTCAGTATGCTGACAGAGCTGAAAATATAGAATATCGTAATTTTTCATAAAGGGAGTAGCCCATTCTTTGTAAAATAAGACACTGAATTGAGGTGCCTCACAACCTAAATATGAAAAACTCTGAGTAATTGTGAGTGCGGTAGATTTACCGTAATTTTGTGCTGAAATGCAAGATTGTCTCATCAAAAGGAGAAATAATGACAACAAAAATGACAGAACCATTTGTACTGACAGACCGTTTTGGTCGAATTCATAATTATATTCGTATCAGTATTACAGATAAATGTAGTTTACGCTGTGTTTACTGTATGCCAGAAGAAGGATTAGAGTTTTTTCCAGATGATAAAGTGCTTTCGAAAGATGAGATTATACAACTAGTAACAAATTTTGCAAAGCTTGGAATCAAAAAAGTTCGTTTGACTGGTGGAGAGCCGTTGATGCGCCATGATATTCTTGAACTGGTTGAAGGGATTGCAAGTATTTCGGGAATTGAAGATATCGCTCTTACAACAAATGGTTTGGCATTAGCACGTTTATCTGAAAAATTGTGGAATGCGGGTTTAAAGCGGATAAACATCAGTTTGGATACTTTTGAAGCAGATAAATACCGTGAAATCACACGTGGTGGAAATATTAAGCAGGTTTTAAAAGGTTTGGAAAAAGCCAGCCAATTTCCCTTCAAAATAAAGATGAATGTCGTCGTTATTGGGGGGCAAAATGACAACGAAATTATTGATTTTTTGAAATATTCGATTGAACATCCAGTGAATGTTCGTTTCATTGAGTTTATGCCTATTGGTCATACCAATATCGAGCGAGATAATGAGATGTGGAAACACAAATATAAAGGAGTTGAAACAGTTTTTGATATTTGTGAGGAGAATGGTTGGGATTATGAGCCGATTGATTTTGCTGGGAATGGACCTTCAGAAAATTTTCAAATTTCTGGAGCAAAAGGGTCATTTGGATTGATTCATCCAGTATCCTGTCGCTTTTGTGAGAGCTGTAATCGTTTACGGGTGACGGCAGATGGTTACATTAAGTCGTGTCTTTATTGGGATGACGAAGAAAGTATTCGTCCTTATCTTGATGACTTTGAGGCTTTTAAAGCAAAAATTTTACATTCACTTGACATGAAACCAGAAAATCATGAAATGGCACTTGCAGAAAATGAAAAAAGTCAATTTCAAAAACCAACTTGGCGACATATGAGTCAAATCGGGGGCTGACAGAGCGATAAAAATCCTGTCAGTATGCTTACAAAGCTGTCAGTGACAGCTTTTTTGTCGTTCAAAGCGTATTTAAAAGAAAACGATGTCAAGTGTATTTTACACAACTCAGTGTAGCTTTTTTATACAAATTGTAATAAAATATAGCTTGTTAATAGCTGTTACATTGTTAAACAAATACAACGTAATGTGTCGCTTCATATCAAAATGATGTGAGAATAGCGTCAAAAAATGCTAATCACGGTCTTTTATTAAAAATGAGACTAGTATAAAATAACTAAGGAGATTTATTATCATGGAAAATATTTCCAACGATAAAAAAGCTGCTACAATGGCGCTTGTCATGGGAACTTTGGCGATGTTGGTTTCGTTTATGGCATGGTCTTCTGTTGCACCATTAGCAACTGCATTTGCACCGAAGCTCGGATTTGTAGCGGGCACAGGGGCACAAAAGGTACTTGTTGCAGTGCCAGTATTGCTCGGCTCAATTATGCGTATCCCAATGGGGATTTTATCTGACCGTTTAGGTGGTAAAAAAGTTTTTATTGCATTAATGATTTTCACATTAATTCCGCTGGTTATTATTCCGCATATCACAAGTTATACTGCGATGCTCTGGGTTTTATTGCTTTTGGGAATGGCTGGAACGTCATTTGCTGTGGCAATTAGCTATGTCAGTGTTTGGTTCCCTGCTGAAAAACAAGGACTTGCACTTGGAATCGCTGGGATGGGGAACATCGGTAACGCGGTCTCTGCACTGATTCTGCCATCTATTATCGGCCCTGCAAAGCATATTGACTATGCTTATAATTTCCTTATTGTACTTATTGCTGTCTTTACTGTTATTTTTGCACTGACAACAAAAGAAATGCCTACTGACAAAAACAAAACGTTGAGTAGTGCGCTGTCAGTGGCTAAGGAAAAAGATACTTGGTATTTGTCACTTTTTTATATGTTGACCTTTGGTTCATTCATGGCTTTCGGTAATCTAATTCCAACTTTGATTGGTAAAGGAAATGTCAACGGTTTTGTCATTGCTGACAATCCTGCACGGGTTCTTGTCATTGCAGGTTTTTGGGCGGCTGGTTTCTCTGCTGTCGCAACGATTATGCGTCCGCTTGGTGGTGCTATTGCTGATAAGATTTTGCCTAAAAAAATGTTGATGTTTGTATTTGCAGGTGTATTTGTGTCAACCTTAGTTCTTGCTGAAGGAACGAAAAATTTTGCTATTCTCATGACAGGAGTTTTCCTGCTTGCCGTTTTTGCAGGTATTGGTAATGGTGTTGTTTTCAAAATGGTACCTTATGTTTCGAAGAAGAATACAGGAGCGGTCACAGGATTTGTTGGTGCAATCGGTGGTTTAGGTGGATTCGTTTATCCATTTGTCGTTGCAGGCATCGGCAATCTTCATGTTAGTTTTCTTGTGCTGACAGGATTCACGATAATTTGTGCCATTGTTCTCTGGGCTGTGTTCTTCCGAGGTGGTGACACAATTGTCAAAAATCCACGAAATTAAAGTGTGACCAACTTATTTGAAAGTTTCTTTCGCTCATAAGTTAAAAGAAAATTAAGGGTGCAACTATTAAATAATTAATCCTAAAATAAAACCTTTGGATGTTTAACATTTAAAAGTTTTATTTTAGGATTTTAATTTTGGCAAATGTTCCTTAAAAATAGAACTTATGCGCTGATTTTTTATGATAAACTGTAAGCAGATACAAATAGAATATAGTTCAGAAAGAAGAATGATGATTAAACTTGTTTTAACAGATTTAGACGGTACATTTCTCAATTCCAGCGGGACTTTTGATGCTGACAGGTTCAAAAAAATTCTGTCAGCACTGATAGAAAAAGAAATTGCCTTTGGAGTAGTGACAGGAAAGCAAACAGAGCGCGTGGAAGAACTTTTTGGTGACTTATCCAAGAAAATATGGATTTTGGGGGATTCTGCGAGTCGGATAAAATTCAATGGAAAATTTGAATTTCAGCAACTTATTCCAAATGCTCAAGGCAAGCAGTTGATTCAAAAATTAGAAGAAATTCATGCTGACCAGACTATCATTGCCTGCACAGAAAGCGCAGCGATTATCAAAGAAAGTCGGGCAGAGCTTGACGGAGAGCTGGTCAGGAGGTCTTACGCGGTAATGAAAACGGTCAAAGATTTCAGCGAAATCACTGATGATTTTGTCAAAGTGACAGTGTTTGATAGGCAGAAGCGTTGCTATGCAAGCTTTGAGCAGTTAAAGGCTGAACAAGAGCAGTTTTACATTGTGGCAAGTGAAGCAGCTTGGCTTGATATTACATCAAAAGGAATTCACAAAGGTACAACCGTACAAAAGTTACAGGAATTGCTTTCTGTTTCTGTCAGTGAGACGATGGCATTTGGAGATGGCTACAACGATTTTGAACTGCTGGCTCAGGCTAAATTTAGCTATGCGATGGCGAATGCTTTTCCAGAAGTACAAGCTAAAGCGGACTTTATCGCACCAAGTAATGATGAATCTGGTGTTTTAACAGTAATCGAGCAAAAGCTTATCAAGTAGAATGGCCTAAAAAAGCTGTCAGTTCAATGCGAGTAACGTGAGCATTGAATCGGCGTCAGCAGAGCTGAAAAAGCTGTCAGCATACTGACAGCTTTTAATTACAATTACAATATTGATAAGTAGTTGAAACAATATATTTTGAACTTATTCAACAGAGAAGATATATGGGTAAACAGGTTGTTTACCATCATGAATCTCAACTTCAAGATTTGGATGCTTCTTTTCTAGTTCCTTAGCGATACGGTCGGCATTAGATTTTTTACCTTCACTACCTACATAAATCGCAGCAATTTCACTGTCTTCATCAATCATTTTGTCAAATACGGCGAAGATAGCATCATTCATTTTCTTCGTTGAAGCAACGATTTTATTATTCAACATACCGAGGGTATCTTTTTTATGAATTTCAATACCATCAACATTTGTATCCCTGATTGCAGTTGTCACAGAACCAGATTGAACATCAGACAATGCACTAGTCATTGCATCTTTATTTTCTTCTATCGTGCGTGTTGGGTCAAAACTCAATAATGCAGTGAATCCTTGTGGAATTGTGGCTGTTTCAATTACTTCCACAGGAATTTCAGCAACTTCAGCAGCCGATTTCGCAGCCATAAAAATATTTTTATTGTTTGGTAAAATAATAACCTTTTCTGCATTGACCGCTTCAACAGCATTTAGAATATCTTCAGTTGAAGGATTCATCGTTTGTCCACCTGAAACAATATGGTTAACACCCATTTCTCGGAAAATATCAGCTAATCCTTCGCCAGCTGCAATAGCGATAAGTCCCCAATCTTTCTTAGAAGTAGAAGTGGATACCTTTGAAGATTTGGCTTCTTTTTCAGCCACACCTTCATTTTGAAGACGCATATTATCGACTTTGACTTTTACGAGACGTCCGTATTTTAAACCTTCCTGCATCACAAGTCCAGGATCTTCTGTATGGACATGAACTTTTACAATTTCGTCATCATCGACAACAAGAAGAGAATTTCCGATACCTGCTAGATACGCTTGGAAATTATCGTGATTATAACCTTCACGAGCGGTTGGACCTTGACCAAGTTCAACCATAATTTCTGTACAATAACCATATTTAATATCCGAAGTTGAAGCATTTGCGACGCTCTCATGTTCAATATTAACCATACGATCCATTGCCCCAAGTTCAGCAGTAGGTGTTTCAGGAACAAATTCACCATTGAGTGCCATCAAAAAGCCTTCGTAAATGTAAACCAAACCTTGTCCACCAGAGTCAACTACACCGACTTCTTTAAGGACAGGCAACAAATCAGGAGTCTTGGCAAGCGCACGTTTTGCACCTTCAAGAGCGGCTGTCATAACCTGTGTGGCATCATCAGTTTCATCGGTCTTATGTTTTGCCATTTCAGCAGCACCACGAGAAACAGTAAGAATGGTTCCCTCAACAGGTTTCATTACGGCTTTGTAAGCCACTTCTACACCATTTTGGAGTGCAGCTGCGAGATGAATCCCATCAAGTTCTTCATAATCTTTTGCATATTGTCCAAAACCACGGAAAAGTTGGCTTAAAATAACACCAGAGTTTCCACGCGCTCCCATAAGCAACCCTTTTGAGAGAATTTGAGCGACTTCACCAACTGTATTCGCTGATTTTTCAGCCACTTCTTTTGCACCATTGGTAATGGTCATTCCCATGTTGGTTCCTGTATCACCATCTGGTACAGGAAATACATTGAGTGAGTTGACATATTCAGCCTGTTCATTCAAACGGCTCGCCGCAGCTTGAATCATTTCTTGAAATTTACTTGAATTGATATTTGACACTAGTCCTCAACCACCTTCACATTTTGTACGTACACGTTCACACGGGCAGCAGTAATGCCGAGTTGATTTTCGAGATTGAAACGCACACGTTCTTGGATATTTTTAGCGACTTCGCTGATTTTTACACCATAACTAATTACAACATAAACATCAATGGAAATTTCGTTATCACTAGTTGTGACAACAACGCCTTTTGAGTAGTTTTCTTGACGTAAGATATTGCGGACGTTGTCTTTAACAGCTGACTTACTTGTCATACCGACCACACCGAAAATCTCAGTCGTAGAGGCACCTACAACAGTCGCAATGACTTCGGTAGCAATGTCAACGTTACCATGTTGGTTGTTAATAGTAACACTCATTTTTATACCTGTACCGTCATCAATGACACGATTTCTCGAGCTCAGAAAAAATTTTTTCTGACAAACGGCACTTTCCTCCATATTATTTAAATATCACTACTTATTCTATCATATTTTTGTAAAATAAAACAGTTGTATTGACTGATGGAATCGCTATCTTGTCAAAACTATGATCTAATATTTGACAAAAATGATGATATGTTCAAAAATAAAAAATAAAAAACCCCATCAATCTGACAGGATGTTTTTGTGTTTTGCAAAAAACAAAAAAATTACACGCGTTCTACGCCTGCTGGCAATTTTTTCAAAGCTTTAGCTGAAGCCCAAACAGTTTTAAGTTCACCGTTTTCAAGGATAGTCACTTTTTGAAGATTAGGTTTAACTACACGTTTAGTTTGGTTCATTGCGTGTGAGCGGTTATTAGATGTCACAGTCTTACGACCAGTGAAATAACATTCTTTAGACATGGTGCATACCTCCCATTAGATTTTTATGTTCTATAAAATAACATACCTGTTAAGTATAACATTTTCTTAAATAAAAAATCAAGCTTTTACACTATTTTTTAATGATTTTTTTTAGAGATTCTGCTAAAATGAAGCTATGGAAAATTTAATAGAAGAACTCACTGCAAAGAACAAAGAATATATCCATTCAGTGACCAAGCAGCTCATGCTACTTGGCAAGTCTGATGAAGAAATTAAGACAATTTTAAATGATATTCTCCCGCAAATTATTGAGGCTCAAAAAAATGGTACAATTGCTAGGAAGCTTCTGGGAACACCGACAGAGTTTGCTCAGAAATATCAACCAAAAGTTGCTGACAAGCCTGTCACAGAAAAAAATGAAAATCCTGGTTTGATGTGGTTGGATAGTACATTACTCTTCCTAGGATTTATCTCTGTTTTAAATGGCATTATGGCATTTGTTAGCTCGGCTTCACCAGTATATGGATTTGTCACTGTTGTTTTATCATCTGCTATTGCAGGTCTTGTGATGTATATGATGTATCGCTTCTTCTATCGTCCTAAAGCTGATGGAGCACGTCAAAAGTGGAACTGGAAAGGTTTTGCCGCAACCACAGTTTCAGTCTTATTGTGGATTGCGGTTACTGTGCTCTCAGGATTGCTCCCAACTTCTGTCAATATCCAACTTCCAGCCATTGCTTTGATTATCATTGGTATCGTTGCGTTTGGTGTAAGGTGGTTACTTAAACGTCAATTCAACATTCAATCTGCACTTGTTTCGCAACCTAGAAAATGACAAAAACCTCAAATTGAGGTTTTTTGTTTTATCGATTTGCGTATCTTTGGGAAAAAATGAAGAAGAACGGTATACTAAAAGTACGAACAAACTGAATTTTAAGTGAAGATAGGAGAGTGAAGCAGTGAAACTTGCTCAAAAAATAGTATTAACTGCTCTGATAGCCATAGTTGCTGTGTTTGGAGTGATCATAGCTAGAGATAAAATGCAGATTTCAGATTCTCAAAAGTCAAATCTTGCTTCTGCTTCAAAGATAACAAGTAAGCAAAGTTTGAGTACACAAACGACTTCCTTATCGTCAAAAGATATGGAAAAACCCTTCGATAAAAGCTCGGTCTCCACTCGGAAATCCATTCCTTCAACGACACAATCAACCCAGGATAATTTATCTGGCTCAACACAGAGCACGCAAGAAACAACTCAAAAATTCCAAGAATCTACTGGGAATCAAGAAACAACATTGGACTGGTTCAACACTCAAGCATCAAATTATCTGGCACAACTTATTTTGAATGAAAATGCGATTGCGAATAATGGGACAGCTAATCTTTCTATTAGTACTGATTCAAAAGATACCGCATTGGCAAAAACAGAATGTGAATGGAATAACAGCCAAGAGCAAGTTGTTCATAATTATATTCCAGCGCCTGGAGGTCAAAATATTGCAGGAGGACACTATGACGCTGACTTGACAGATGCAGGAGCAAAGGTACTTGCACAGAAACTTTTTAACGGTTACTATGCAGAGAAGACAGGTTATTATGACTTGATAGCTGCGGGATACACACCAGAGCAAATCGTAAATGGAGGTGCACAGGTAACAGTGAATGGTGTGACCTATAGCGAAAAAGGGATGAATGGTACAGGGTTTGAAACGAGTAGTGGTGGCGGTGTCGTTTCTCATTATGCTGAAATCGCCAATCAAGTTCCAACTCACAAAGCAACGAAATTTTCGGTGAGTGTGATTTATGATCCAGATAAAAATTTTGTTAGCACTGCGGCTGACTTCTTTTGTGGTAATGTAAGTTACGTTTATCAGATGGATGCAAGTGGTGCAATGAATTATGTGAATTATTAATGAAATCAAGAGACTTTTTAGTCTCTTTTTTGATGCTTCGGTATTAAAAGTCATTCAACTGATAAAGAGGCTTGTGAAATGAAAAAGGATTTATGATATAATTACTACGATTAATTATATTATGGAGGTCCTTTCATGAAGGGGATTATTTTGGCCGGAGGGTCTGGAACTCGTCTTTACCCTTTAACTCGTGCCGCAAGTAAGCAATTGATGCCTATTTATGATAAACCAATGATTTACTATCCACTGTCAACACTGATGTTAGCGGGGATTAAAGATATTTTGATTATCTCAACCCCTACAGATACACCACGTTTTAAAGAGTTGTTGCAAGACGGCTCAGAATTTGGTATTAATCTGGAATATGCAGTGCAACCTTCTCCGGATGGATTGGCGCAAGCTTTCATCATTGGAGAGGAATTCATAGGTGAGGACTCAGTTGCACTGATTTTGGGCGATAATATTTATCACGGACCAGGTATGTCTAAAATGCTTCAAAATGCAGCTGCTAAAGAAAAAGGGGCTACCGTCTTTGGCTATCATGTTTCTGACCCAGAGCGCTTTGGCGTTGTGGAATTTGATGATAAGATGAATGCTGTTTCTATTGAAGAAAAACCAGAACATCCAAAATCAAATTATGCCGTAACAGGTCTTTATTTCTATGATAATGATGTGGTGGAAATTGCTAAAAACATAAAACCTTCTCCTCGTGGAGAGCTAGAAATTACCGATGTCAACAAAGCTTATCTTGAACGTGGAGACTTGTCTGTTGAACTGATGGGACGCGGTTTTGCGTGGCTTGATACAGGAACGCATGAGTCACTTTTGGAAGCAGCTCAATATATTGAAACAGTGCAACGTATGCAAAATGTTCAAGTGGCAAATTTGGAAGAAATTGCGTGGCGAATGGGCTATATCAGTGCAGATGACGTTTATGAATTGGCGCAACCACTGAAGAAAAATGAGTATGGGCAATATCTATTGCGTTTGATTGGGAAGGATTAGTATGACTGAAGAATTTTTCGAAAAAACGTTAGCTTCTCGGGAAATTGAAGCAATTCCGGGGATGTTAGAGTTTGATATTCCAGTTCACGGAGATAATCGTGGCTGGTTTAAAGAAAATTTTCAAAAGGAAAAAATGCTACCTTTAGGCTTTCCAGAAAGTTTTTTTGCTGAGGGAAAATTGCAAAATAATGTGAGCTTTTCTCGTAAAAATGTTTTAAGGGGGTTGCATGCTGAACCTTGGGATAAATATATTTCGGTGGCGGATAGCGGTCGTGTGCTTGGCTCTTGGGTAGATTTGCGCGAAGGTGCGAGTTTTGGTCAAGTTTATCAGACTGTGATTGACGCTAGTAAAGGGATTTTTGTGCCACGTGGTGTAGCAAATGGTTTTCAAGTTCTATCTGACACTGTTTCTTACTCTTATCTGGTTAATGATTATTGGGCATTAGATTTGAAACCAAAATATGCTTTTGTTAACTATGCTGATCCAGCGCTTGATATTATTTGGGAAAATCTGGAAGAAGCTGAGGTTTCTGATGCAGATAAAAACCATCCTATGCTAAAAGATGTAAAACCTTTGACAAAGGATTTGTTGTAATTTAATGAAGGCAATACATCTACGTAGTAAGAAAAAGTTAGAATTTTGGTTGATAAAGAACGGAAATGAAGAGGCTCCTGTTTGGGTGCAAGATGCTTTCACAGCGAAAGGTTTTCAGTGGATAGGCCCTTCTAGTCTAAGGATTGTTAATACTGGTGGACTGATTAAAATTAATGCGAGTGCAGGAGATTTCCTTGTTTTTAATGGAAAATACATGAAAATCGTAACTGCTTCAAAATTTAAGACAGAGTATCGTGTATTAAATAATCAATAGTGGAGCTCTATAGTACAAACTATCTTTATCAAGATGAACATAAAAATTTCGGAGAAAAACATGACTGAATATAAAAACATCGTCGTCACAGGTGGTGCAGGCTTTATTGGCTCGAACTTTGTGCACTACGTTTATAACAATCATCCAGAAGTACATATTACGGTTTTGGACAAATTGACTTATGCGGGAAATCGTGCGAACATTGAAGAAATATTGGGCGATCGTGTGGAGCTTGTTGTTGGCGACATCGCTGACCCTGTCATTGTTGATGAGGTGGCAAGTAAAGCTGATGCAATTGTGCATTATGCAGCAGAAAGTCATAATGATAATAGTTTGAAATCGCAAGATGAGTTTATCCAAACCAACTTTATCGGGACTTATACATTGATTCAGGCGGCACGTAAGTATAATTTGCGTTTCCACCATGTATCAACAGATGAGGTTTATGGAGATTTGCCTTATCGTGAAGATTTACCTGGGCATGGTGAAGGACCTGGTGAAAAGTTTACTGACCATACGCCTTACAATCCTAGCTCTCCTTATAGCTCGACAAAGGCTGCGTCTGACTTGATTGTGCGTGCGTGGGTGCGCTCTTTTGGCTTAAAAGCAACGATTTCAAATTGTTCAAACAACTATGGTCCTTACCAACACATCGAGAAATTTATTCCTCGTCAGATTACAAATATTTTATCAGGAATTAAACCAAAACTTTATGGTGATGGTAAAAATGTACGAGACTGGATTCATACGGAAGACCATTCGTCAGGAGTTTGGACTATTTTAACAAAAGGTCGGATTGGCGAAACTTACTTGATTGGTGCTGATGGAGAAAAAAACAACAAAGAAGTTTTGGAGCAAATTTTAACTGAGATGGGTCAACCAGCGGATGCCTATGAGCGTGTGACTGACCGTGCGGGTCATGATTTGCGCTATGCAATTGACAATAGCAAACTTCGTAATGAATTAGGCTGGGAACCAAAGCACACTGACTTTGAATCGGGTTTGAAAGCGACAATCGAGTGGTACCGAGAAAATGAGGACTGGTGGAAGGCTGAAAAAGCGGCTGTTGAAGCGAAATACGCTGAAACTCAAAAAGTGTTATAAAAAAATTTACTGACAGAGTTAAAAGTGACTCTGTCAGTAATTATATACTGATAGAATGGATTTCTACATCCTGTCAGTAAAATTAATGAATCTGAAAGTAGAGAAAATATGATTTTAATCACAGGTGGAAATGGGCAGCTCGGTACAGAATTGCGCCATTTGCTTGATGAGCGTGGTGTGGTTTATACGGCAACGGATGCAAAAGAACTTGATATTACTGACAAGGGCGCAGTGGATAGTTTTTTTGATGAAAATAAACCTGAGTTAGTTTATCATTGTGCGGCTTATACAGCGGTTGATAAAGCTGAGGATGAGGGAAAGGCGCTTGATGAAAAAATCAATGTTGAGGGTACGAAAAATGTTGCTGAGGCGGCAGCTCGTGTCGGTGCAACGTTAGTTTATATTTCGACAGATTATGTATTTGGCGGTACTTTGCCAGTTGGTCAAGAGTGGCCAATTGATGCACCAAAAGCTCCTGAATCAGAATACGGACGGACGAAACATTTGGGTGAAGAAGCTGTTGTTGCAAGTGGTGTGAAGCATTATATCATTCGTACGGCTTGGGTTTTCGGCTCTTACGGTCCAAACTTTGTCTTTACGATGCAAAATTTGGCAAAAACGCACGACACACTCACAGTAGTCAATGACCAGCATGGACGTCCAACATGGACGCGGACACTCGCTGAATTTATGGTTTACCTGGTGGACAATGACGAAGCGACAGGATTTTATCATTTGACGAATGATGCGAAGCCTGGAGAAGATGTGACTTGGTTTGATTTTGCGACGGAAATCTTGAAAAATACAGATACAAAAGTTTTGCCTGTTGATTCAAGCCAATTTCCAGCAAAAGCAAAGCGTCCGTTTAATTCAACAATGAGTCTTGAGAAAGCAAAAGCAACAGGTTTTGTCATCCCCACTTGGCAAGATGCCCTTTGGTCAATGCTTGAAAAAGGCGATTTGCGAGAAAATAAAGATGGACGTAAAGGCGAAATCAGCAAAAAATAATGAAAATTCACTGACAGAATTTCTGTCAGTGAAACATATAGAAGTAAAGAATTCTGTCATGGTGCAACTTCTAATACTGTTTAATTTCTAAAATGTCCCATTTAGAAATTACTTCGCTACGCTACGTTGTCGATGCTCGCTACGGTGCGGAAGCACCTAGTCGCAATCGCAACCTTTGCGTTTCACGCAAACCTCCTCTTGCGCTTACCATTTCGCCTTGCCAGCTCTGCTGGCTTAGAGCGAATGGATAGCGTAACGTAGTGAAGATGACGCATTGCGTCAAGGTTGCGAATAGGAAAAGCTACGCTTTTCACTTTCGTTGCAAGGCAGTATATTTGCAGTTCATCTAATAATTTTACTGCGTAAAATTAAAGATGAACTAGTATAAGAATTACTGTGCTGACAGAATTCTCGTTTTGAGAAGCTAGAAGAAATCGCTAGAGTCAAAAGATAAATAGCGCTTAAAGTAGCCAAAGGAAGAACATGAAAAAACACATTTTTATCATTGGCAGTCGTGGTTTGCCAGCGAAATATGGCGGTTTTGAGACATTTGTTGAGGAACTTGTCAAACATCAAAATAATAAAAATATCCAATATCATGTAGCTTGTCAAAGCGAGAATTCAGATAGAGCTACTGCGGGGGAGCATTTTGACTATTTTGGAGCAGATTGTTTTGTGGTCAAAGTTCCCAAAATTGGTCCAGCGCGTGTCATTGCATATGATATTTTAGCTATTAATGCTGGACTTAAGCAGTGTAAGACTGAAAATATAGAGCAACCTATTTTTTATATTTTAGGTAATACGATTGGTGGCGTTATTGGTCACTATGCAAGAAAAATCCGTGGGATTGGCGGTAAACTTTTTGTCAATCCAGACGGTCTTGAATGGAAACGGACGAAATGGGCGCCCCCTGTGCGCAAGTATCTTAAAATTGCGGAGAAAAAGATGGTAAAAAATGCAAATCTTATCATCTCAGATAATGCTGGAATTAAAGAATATTTAACCTCAGAATATGGCAAAATTGATACCAAAATTATCGCTTATGGCACTGAAAAATTTAGCTCAAATTTGACAGAATCAAAAACTTTGGTAAAATATAAGGTTAGAGATTACTATTTGATTGTAGGGCGTTTTGTACCAGAAAATAATTATGAATTGTTGATTCGTACATTTATGGAAAGCAAGATAACGCGGGATTTAGTCATTGTCACGAATTACGCGGGAAATAGTTATTACGAAGAACTTCGGGAGAAGACGGAATTTGATAAAGATTCACGTATCAAATTTGTTGGTACCGTTTATGATCAAAATGAGCTGCGATTCATTCGTGAACACGCGTTTGCTTATTTGCATGGTCACGAAGTTGGAGGAACCAATCCAGGTCTGCTGGAAGCGATGTGGTCAACACCTGTCAATGTGGTGTTAGGTGTGAATTTCAATCGGACAACTGCTGGTGAGTCTGTCATATATTTTGACAAAAAAAATCTTCTGTCAGTACTGACAGAAATTGAAAATATGACTGATGAAACTAGAAAGCTTCTTCATGAGAAAGCCCATAAAATTATTAAAGAAAAATATACTTGGGAACATATCTGCACCCAATACGAGGAACTTTTTGTTGAAAGTTAATATACTAATGTCAACCTACAATGGCGAAAAGTACATCGCTGAACAAATTGAAAGTATACAAAAACAGACCTTTAAAGATTGGCAGCTCATCATTCGTGATGATGGCTCTAAAGACACAACCTGTAAAATTGTGGAAACTTTTATCACTAATGATAAACGTATTCGTTTAATAAGAGCAGAGAATGTTGGAGTTATCCGATCGTTTTATGAGTTAGTAAAAGTAGAAACTGCAGATTTTTATTTCTTCGCTGACCAAGATGATTACTGGCTTCCAGAAAAACTGGAAATTATGCTAAACGAAACACAAAAACATGATAACAGCAAACCTGTTATGTATTATACTGATTTAAAGGTTACTGACAGAAATCTGTCAGTAACAAAAGAATCTATGATTAAAACTCAATCCAATCATCCGAATACTCAACTTGTTCAAGAACTGACAGAAAATACAGTAACGGGCGGAGCCAGTATGATTAACCATGCACTAGCTGAGCACTGGCTGACAACGGATGATATCATCATGCATGATTGGTATTTGGCGCTTTTAGCGACAGCGATAGGCGAGTTGGTCTTTATTGACATTCCGACGCATCTTTATCGTCAGCATGATTCTAATGTTTTAGGCGCTAGGACGCTAACCAAACGGATGAAGAAATGGGTTCATCCAAAATCATGGTTTGAAAAATATTGGTGGTTGATTAATGCTAGTCAAAAACAAGCGAAAAAAATACTGACAGAAAACCGATCAGTGCTGACAGAGCAGAATAAACAACTTATTGAAGCTTTTGTTAGAGTGCTAGATTACTCACGAAAAGAGCGCAGACATATTTTAAACCAATACAACTTACGGAAGAATAAAAAGTATCACACCTACATTTTCCGTGCGCTTCTCATCACAAAATTTGCATACAAAGGAAAAAATAAATGAATTTCTTCAGTCGCAGAAATCAAATTCTGCTCAAAGAACTAATTAAGACCGACTTCAAACTTAGATATCAGGGGAGCGTAATCGGCTATTTGTGGTCTATCCTCAAACCTGTTCTACTATTCCTCATCATGTATCTTGTTTTTGTCCGTTTCATGCGTTTCGGCTCAGGAACACCTCATTTTGCTGTTGCGTTGCTTTTAGGGATTACCATTTGGAATTTTTTTGGTGAAACAACAGGTGTGGGTATGCTATCAATTGTGAGTCGTGGAGATATGCTAAGAAAAGTTAATTTTTCAAAACCAGTCATCATTTTTTCAGTTGCAACCAATGCCTTTATCAATCTGATTATTTCGCTCGTCGTAGTCATTATTTTTTCTTTGATTAATGGTGTTCAAATGTCTTGGACATTAATTTTTACAATACCTCTTCTTTTGGAACTTATCCTTCTCACTACAGGTATTTCTTTTCTTTTATCCACTTTTTTTGTTTACTTTAGAGATTTAGGACCTATCTGGGAAGTAGTCATGCAAGCAGGATTTTATGGAACACCTATCATTTATCCAATTACACAAATTTCCAATCATCATCTAATGGTAGCAAAGATTCAAATGTTAAATCCGATGGCACAGATTATCCAAGATATGCGCTTTGTGCTAACTTTCAGTAATAATACCAATCCCACATTGTGGCAGCTCTGGCATAATCCGTTTGTGATTGTCATTCCATATTTTCTTTCAATCCTAATTTTCGCTTTGGGTCTATGGGTTTTCAATAAGAATGCAGCAAAATTTGCAGAAATTATCTAAGGAGAGAATAGAAATGTCTGAAATAGCAGTAAAAATTGACCATGTAAGCAAATATTTTCGACTTCCAACAGAGGCGAGTACAAGTCTAAGAACCACACTAATTAATCGTGTAAAGGGAATCAAAGGATATAAGGAACAACATGTTTTAAAAGATATCGACTTTGAAGTGAAAAAAGGCGATTTCTTTGGCATAGTAGGTCGAAATGGCTCAGGTAAGTCAACACTACTTAAAATTATTTCCCAAATATATGTCCCAGAAAAAGGAAAGATTACTGTTAACGGAAAACTTGTCAGTTTCATTGAACTCGGAGTTGGCTTTAATCCAGAACTCACGGGGCGTGAAAATGTCTATCTAAATGGTGCGATGCTTGGTTTTTCAACTCAGGAAGTTAATGAAATGTACGACGAAATCGTAGATTTTGCAGAACTTCACGAGTTTATGAATCAAAAATTAAAAAATTATTCTAGTGGGATGCAAGTGCGGTTGGCTTTTTCAGTTGCTATCAAAGCAAAGGGAGATATTTTGGTTCTTGATGAAGTGCTTGCTGTCGGTGATGAGGCCTTCCAACGTAAATGCAATGATTATTTCTTAGAACGTAAAAATACAGGGTTGACGACAATTTTGGTTACTCATGATATGGGAGCAGTTCAAAAATATTGTAATAAAGCTATTTATATCAAAGAAGGTATCGTTGAAAAAGGAAATATTCAGGATATCACAAACAAGTATTCCGAAGATAATCTTGAGAGAAATAACTCTCATTCAGGAAAAGTAGCAGATACTACCCCTGCTAAAATAGTAATAGAAGCAAAGACGAAGCTCTCTCTCTCAAATCCAGAAGAAGCGTTGGTAGCAAAGTTGAATATTGAACTCTACGATGAAACCTTGCAAAATTCAGAATTATTTGTCTCTTATAGCCTCCATGATGTGAAACGAGGAGGAGTAGTTTATGATAGTGGCTCAATCCCAATTCATAAAGTAAGTGATATTAAAATTCCAATGAAAAATTTCCACAATACAGATTTCGGTCTCGTAGCGACAGTTCGTAAGAAAAAACGTGTTGCTGAAGATGGTTTTATTGAAACAGAGTTACTTACAGCTTCACCTATGCTTAATTTCGTTTATCGAGATGCCTCAGACAAGAGAACTTATGGACTTCTGAAAGAAATTAAATAAAATGTATAAGAAAAAAATTAAACTTTACTATTGGAAAACGCCAGATGGAAAACCAAATTTTGGTGATGAACTAGGTCCAGAAATCATTCAAAATCTTTTTTCATATCTAGAGATTGTCTATGAACCAGATATAAAAAAAGCAGATTTATTATCTGTTGGAAGCCTTCTTCACATCTTGTTAGACTTAGAATTTGGTCGAACAGCAAAAAAAATGAACATCTGGGGAAGTGGAACAATTTATCCTTTACAAGCAAAAATAGGTTCAATCAAAGGTAACTATCCTCTGCATGAATTTTCAGAGCTTGATTTTTCCAAATTAAAGTTTTGTGCTGTCCGTGGAGAACTGACTAAAAAAGATTTGAAACTCAAAAGTCTTCCACTAGGAGATCCAGGACTGCTTGCTAATAGAGTTTATACTCAGAATCCAAACAAGGAAAACAAAATAGGTATTATTCCACATTTTGAAGAGGCAAATCACTCTCTAATTAAGGAACTTTCAAAGAAATCAGAGTTTAAAATAATTGATGTTCTTCGCTCCCCGCAAGAGGTAATCCATGATATCACAGCATGCAAACTCATTTTCTCGTCCTCTCTCCATGGTCTAATTGTTGCAGATAGTTTTAAAATTCCTAATCTCCACTTGAATTTATCTAATCAGATGGTTGGCGGAAATTTTAAGTTCAAGGATTATTATTCTGGAGTGGGAAAGTCACATAAAGTAGTGGATTTGAGTCTTATTTCAAATAAAAGTTATCAGGAAAAAATGATTCAAAACTATCAACCTATTTCTAACTTAGAAGAGAAACAAAAAGAATTACTCAAAACCTTTCCTTATAAACGAGTAAATTATATTTGTTCATTGTTGACCAAAGTAAAACTAAAACCATAGGAAACAGGAGAATAAAGTGAATACCGCTGTAAAAAGTAAAAAGTTGAACCTTTCAGCAGAAAAATTCTTTATCTTAGCTGTGCTCATTTTTGGCATTCTATCAACATTCCTCACTCCTCCATTAACAACGGGAGATGAAGGATATCATTTGAGCTACGCTTATAATCAATTTTCATCCACACATCCTAAAGCGCTATCTATGACAACTATGCGCAAGGCAGAAGTCTCAGCTATAGGTGGAACGACAGGCGATACTTCTAAAGTCAATATCAAAGAAACTGTAACTAAAAAAGTTGATTTAGAAAATGATGGCGTTCGTTTTAATTTATCAGATAACGGGAACAGTTTTGCTCCAGTAAATTTGATGCACTTTCCAGCAGCTATTGGGGTTCTTATTGCGAGATTGATTTTTCCAAGTATTGGTGTAATGGACTATGGAGGCCGTCTTGCTAATCTTCTCTTTTTTGCTATATGTTTTTACTTTATTATTAAAAAAAGTAAAAAGGGGAAGTGGATTTTAGTCATGCTTTTTACCGTTCCTTATCTTATGAAAATGGCGAGTCCAAGCTATGATATTTTCAGTTTCATCGTGTTTGCGATGTTTTCTCTTAACTTCCTGGAACTAGCCCAAATAAGCGATTTCAAAGAACTTAGTACCAAAAAGAAATTGTATAGTTTGCTAACGATTTTATTATTATTTTTTGCAAAGAAAAACTATGTTTTTTCACTTTTTGCCTTAATTGGTCTTCCGATGTTTTACGCTCCCCTTCTCGGAAGAATAAAGGATATGAAGAAAGTAGAGAAAGTAATAGGTACTATATTGGTAGTTACTTTCACCATAGGGCTACTTTATATTTTTAATGAAAAATTTGGTATCATTCATTTTTCAAAAGTCTTCTTCAATAATTATTTCAATTTTGCAACGATGGGAAATAATGCAAGAAGAATGTGGATGATTACACCAGCTAACCTCCCAGATTTCATCAATATCGTCTGGATTCTCTGCTTCTGTTATGTTGCTTTGGGAGAGGTTAAAGAGAAGTATGGTAAAGGTCTAGTGCGAATCGCAGGGTTAACTTATTTGGTTAATTGGATTGGAATTTTTGCAGGATTTTACCTAAGGGATAAATCAACCATTGCTTTTGATGAACTATCGGGTCGATATCTTCAACCCTTCATTATTTTCTTTTTACCAGCTTTGAGAAATATAGGTTCAAAGCACGATATTGAATTATCGGAGGAAACAGTTGCTAATATAGCGAAAATATCTACAATTACTATAATGGCTCTTTATCTTTTCATCGTGTTCTATCGGGGATTTATCTTAAAAGTAAAGCCAACAGGAGTTGTCTAGAAAAAGGAAAATTTTATGAATGATAAGATTTCGGTTGTGGTAACCTGCTACAACCATGAAAAATATATCGAAAAATGTCTAAGAAGCATCTTTGAGCAAACCTACCAAAACATAGAATTAATCATTTTTAATGATGGTTCAACAGATAAATCGGGAGAAATTATCTCAGACTTGATTCAAAAATCTCCATTTTTAGAAACTAAATATTTATATGATGATAATCAGGGCGTTGTGAGGGTTAGAAATGCGGCACTAGATAAAGTGACAGGCGACTATTTGCTTTTTGTTGATAGTGATAATTTTCTCAATAAAGATCATATTGAAATATTATTAAAAGAGGCAAAAAAAGATGATGTGGACATTGTCTACTGTCAACTCTGGGATTTTGAAGAGAAACATAATGTTTTGCAAGAGGATTTAGATTTTTCTTTAGAAAAAGAATTAGTTGGAAATCTCATTGATATGTCTTCTTTAGTGAAGACAGCCATTATAGGAAATGTCAGATTTGATGAGAAATTAAAGAACTTAGAGGACTATGATTTTTGGATTAATCTCATCCTCAATAACAAAGCGATACCCCGATTTGTTAGAGATACTAAGTTGAATTACCGTGTATTAAAAGATTCACGAAGTCAGCACGATGATTGGGAGAGATATTTTGATACATATCTCTATATTCTTGGAAAATATAAGAAAGTCCTTGGAGAACAATATAATCAGGTAATTAAACAAAATCTTATATTGGGAGTTACCAATTACATAAAAGCAAGTAATCTTGCTGAAGAGAGGCTTGAATTAATTAGAGATCAAGAAAGGGAGCTAAAGAATAAAGATCAGCATATCCAAAATATTATTAACTCCAAGAACTATAAAATTGGAAGCTTCTTGGTTGGTAATATAAAGCGAATAATCCACTTTTTGAAACATCCCAAACTCGCGTTACGAATTATTAAGAAACTTGCTCAACTGATAGTAAAGTATTTTCATCCAATTCGAACGATTAAAAGAAACATTTTAAGTGTCAGTAGAAAAAAGGCACGTGATAATAATAACTATAGTAACCCCAAACGAGTTTTAATCTATGTTATTTATTCCAATAAGGAAAAACTCCAGAAATACAAATTAATTTTTCTTAAAGCACTGGCAGCGCTGTCAGAACAAATAGTTATTGTGGTAAACGGAGAGTTACTTTCAGAAGATCAAAAAATTTTGGAAAGTTTTGGAGAAGTAAAAATTCGACCAAACAAAGGATACGATACTGCGGCATTTAGATACGGTATCTTGGACTTAGGAAAGTCAGTTCTTTCGCAATATGATGAACTACTACTTGTGAATGATACTAATGTAGGTCCGTTTGCTGATTTAGAAATAATTTTTAGAAAAATGGCAGAGCGTCAACTAGATTTTTGGGGAGTTTCTTACGGGGAGCCTCAAGAAGATTTTACAGGTTACAACAAGTATGGTAAAATACCATCTCATTTACAATCCTACTTTCTAGTCATCGAAAAAAGTTTATTTACCTATCCGGGATTCTTAAAATACTGGAGAAATCTAGTGGATACAAATTCTAGAAACAAAGCTATCGGGAGGCATGAAACGGTATTTACGAAGCATTTTGACGATCTTGGATTTAAACACGGCGCAATAAGTGGAAATAATGATGACAGCGCAATGTATATCCATCCTCTAACAATGTTAAAGGAATTTGGAGTTCCTCTCGTGAAGTATGCAGCCTTCTCAAACTATGACAATGACAAGTTTGCATGGAAAGGTCTTTCGAGAGAGACAGAAGTTCCTGATTTGATTGACTACATAAAAAAGAATACTGATTATCCAGATTCTGTTATTGATGAACTCATGTATGAGGTGAAAAACAAAAAGGCTAAGGAGCACATCCTCATTATTGATGGTGTTGAAAATATAATTCCACAATGTACAAGATACAGAGTGGAAAATAAAGCAGAGCAACTGCGTTCACTGGGGTATGAGGTATGGACAGTGAATGCCTCTGAATTCAAAATGGACTATGCAGAAAATGCGAGTCACATTATTATCTATCGAACGGGTTATTCAGAACAATTCAGGAAACTTTGCGTCTTAGCTCAAAAGTACAACAAACCTGTTTATTATGATATTGATGACCTTGTTATTGATACAAAATATACGAATTTGCTTTCTTACACTCAAAAACTCTCTGATCTTGAGAAGATGAATTATGATGCTGGAGTTCGTTCCTATGGTAAAATGATGTTACTATGTGATGCTGTAATAACAACGACTCGAGTACTCAAAGAGGAACTTCAAAATTACAAGTCTGAAGTATTATTAAACCGTAATCTCGCTAATGCAGAATTAGTTAAGATTAGCCAAAAATCATTAAAAGATTATTCGAAAGCAAATTCTATAATTAAGATTGGCTATTTTTCGGGTTCAATTACGCATAATGAAAATTTTGAGATGATAAAACCAGCCATCATGCAAGTTCTTGAAAAGTATCCTAATGTGGAATTGCACTTAGTAGGGCACATTAATCTTCCATATGAACTACAAAAATTTTCAAAACAAATCAAGGTAAACAAATATGTTGATTGGAGAGAACTGCCCCGTCTAATTGGACAAATGGATATCAACTTAGCGCCATTGGTAGATAATGTTTTTAATCAAGCAAAATCAGAAATTAAATGGTTGGAAGCAGCTCTTGTAAAGGTACCAACTTTAGCAAGTAATCTTGGGTCTTTTAATGAGATGATAGAGAACGACCGCACAGGAATACTAGCTTCTACGGAAGAATGGTACGATAAATTGGAAATGCTTGTCCAAAATCCGGAAAAAAGAAGAACAATTGCAGAAAAAGCACATGATTTTGTTCTAAGAAATTGTGTAGTTAAACATCATGAAGATGAATTGACGAATATCATAAAAATGCATTAAATATAGAGATGCTTAAAGTTTTAAATTTAAAAAAGAGTTGACAATGTTCGATGATTATAAGGTTTGTTTAGATCTAACAAGATAGAGGAAGATTTATGAAAACTATTTTAATTGTTTCTCCAACAGGGACGTTGGATAATGGAGCAGAGATTTCTATTTTTTATCTGATGACTGCTCTTGTTAAACGGGGACATACAGTTATAAATGTTGCGCCTGGTTATCAAGGAGAGACTAGAAAAAGATATAAAGAGAAGTTTGAGAAAGCGGGAATAACTACATATATACTTTCAGCAGGAAAATGGTGGTGGGAGGATGCGCCAGGGGGGCTTCCAGCTACAGATAAAATACGAGCATTTTATTATAGAGAGAATATCGCTGAGATTCAAAAGTTAATTCAAGAAAAGTTTGTAGATTTAGTTATTACCAATACGGTAAATATGTTTCAGGGAGCAGTTGCTGCAGCTAGTGAATCTGTTCCTCATTTTTGGTTAATTCATGAATTCCCTGATAATGAGTTTTCATATTATCTCAATAAAATTGATTTTATCTCGGAGAACTCCGATAAGATTTATAGTGTTGCTGGTCTTCTAAACCAAAGATTAAATCAGCTCTTTAAAACCGAAATTATTCATCAATTTATACCTTATAGTGAGATGGATTTGACACCACTAAAAAAAGGAGAAACTCCTCGCTTTGTATCGGTAGGACGCATAACAGAAAGAAAAAATCAGTTAGAACTTTTAAAAGCGTACCACAGGTCAGAACAAACAAATATTGAGTTATTATTAATAGGTGATCAAGATGAGGAGTATGGAATCGAATGCATAAAATATATCAAAAAGTATAACCTAAAAAATGTAAAAATAATGGGATATTTAGAGAATCCGTGGGAAGAAGTGACAGATAAAGATATTTTCGTAAGTAGTTCCGCAATGGAAACTTTTGGTTTAGTTTACATTGAGGCGCTTCTAAAGGGACTTCCAACAATAATCTCTGATAATCCTGGCTACAAATCAGTATACGAAACCTTTCAAGAAGGTCAAATGTATCATTTAGGGAGTCTTGAGGCGCTATCTAAGAGTATGACGGAGAATATAGAGTCATTTACAATTTTAAAACAAGAAAGTGTCAGAAAAATAAGCGAAGTTCGTGAAAAATATTCTCTTAATTCAGCTTATAAGAAGCTTATAGAAGATGTTGAAAGTGACATCTTCTTCAAACCTAAAACAATAAGACATTTGGGAAATTTAACAAGTCTAAACCTGGATACGGCAAACTCTATAGAAGTAAAAGTGAAGAGAGCGGTAAAAAAGATTTGGTCTATAATCAAGAAATAAATATCACAATTTGTTTAGTTGCATATGGGAAAATGTTTACAGAAACGGAATCGTTCAAAGCTTTGGACGGAATGAGTGAAATAATCAAAAAATATTTAAACATCGAAAGGTGCGAACTGATTTTTGAGTCAAAGGACACCAGGATGAATTAACGGAGAAGCTTAATGAATTTTCTTAAAAACACAGGAAAAGAATTATTAAAGAATCGCTGGTGGATGTTAGCTTTCTTTTTGATTTTAATACTATCACAATTTGCTATACAGTATCGTCCTTTGATTATCCCAAAGAAGTATTTATTTATTGTGATTGTAGCCATGCTACTGCTCTTTTCTTTGACGAGACTTCGAGAGATTAAAAAACTACCTCTTAATACATTTCTAATAATTATGATTTTGGGCACTGTAAATACTTTGGTATTACCAGTGCGACAAGAATTGGACGAAAATACTCACTTTTTCTACGCTGTACAAATCGCTGATGGGCAGTTTTTTAAGAGAGATTTTAACCAAATGAAATTTCTTCAAATGTCCCCCAATTTTTTGGAAATAACACAGCTTCCTAGTAAACCAGAATATGAAAGTAAGACCAATACGAATCTTTATTCTCGAGAATTTTTGAGTATTAAGAACCAGAAAAATGACTATTCACAAGCAGGTCCAATTACAGGAATTGCTAATCCAGTTTATTATCCTTCGGCTTTAGGAATTGCCTTAGGACGTTTTATTAGTCCATATCTTTTTGTAAGTTACTATTTGGGCCGAATATTTAACTTGTTGATGTATGCGTTGTTGGCATTTTTTGCAGTCAAAAAAAGCAAAAGATATCAACTTCCTCTTTTTGTTGTCGCATTTTTACCATATACCTTGTGGATTACAGCAGGCTATAATTATGATGCGCTTTACTATGGTGTAATCTTGCTTTTTCTATCTCAGCTGACCAATCTTTTTACAGAGGAAAAAGGCATTAGCTTAAAACAAATGATGCGAATATCATTGACTGGATTGCTACTTGTTTTTTGTAAAGCTCCAATGGCGCTTCTGATAATCCTTCCATTTTTCTTGCCTAAAAAGGTTTTTGCTTCAAATAAAGTGAGACTACAGGCGCTAGGAATGCTCGCTTTTTCTTCAGTTTTGATATTTGCATGGGTTAAACAGGGGATGATACTTGAGAAGTTACGCCTTATCTTTGGGAGAACTCTACCAGATACAGCTGGGGTTGCGGGTGGGAATGTTGGAAGAGTAGATTATTTTCTAGCACATCCGCTATATACGATAACAACAGGGTTACGAACAGTTTTCGATATTCCATCCACTATAAAAGATTCTATTGCAAGCCCGCAGCCCTTTTTAAATAAAATCTATTCGTCAGGTGCAGTTGGATTATTTAATATTTTGCTAGTGGCATTACTTTTCGTTTTGGTGAGCTTACAACTGGACTTTCAAGTTTCTAAACGCATCAAAATTGTAACTGTTGTTCTGTTTGGTGTCATTACAGCTGGGGTTATTTATGCGATTTCGGGAGATTCACGTGTTTTTCATATTGGAGATTTAACAGTGGCAGGAGTACAGGGTCGTTATCATTTTTACATCTTGGCGTTTTTACCAATATTTTTAGAAAAACCAGTCAAAAAAATTTTTGCTCGAAAAACGGTGGTTTCTGAAAGAACAAACGATTTTAACATTCAAAAATTTGTTGTTAGTGCAGTTTTAGTGATGACATTTGTTAATACTTGTATTGGATTGTTTGGGTATTTATGATGAAAAATATATTATTTATTTCCCCAACAGGAACGCTTGATAATGGAGCCGAAATTTCGATCTTTAATCTTCAAAAGCTACTGGTAAAACAAGGCTATCATGTGATAAATGTGACGCAAGCTTCTGGAGATATACCATATATAACAGCGTTTGAGTCCGCAGGTATCAAAAACTTTATGTTAAATGCAGTCAAATGGTGGTGGGAAGATGCACCAGGTCCTGTTCAAGGAACTCAGCGTGAACTTTATCATTACTATCGTGAACATATTGCAAGTATTCAACATATAGTAGAAGATGAGAAAATTGATTTAATTATCACTAATTCTGTGAATATGTTTCAAGGAGCGGTGGTTGCTGCGATAGAAGGCATTCCTCATTTTTGGCTTATCCATGAATTTCCTGAGGACGAGTTTTCATACTATGTGGACAAGCTAGATTTTGTAAATGAATTTTCAACAGAAGTTTTTGCAGTGCAAGGTCGCTTACAAGAAAAGTTACAAGAAATTATTCATAATCGCAAAATTCACAGTTTTTATCCGTTTACAAAAATTTCTGATACTCCTTTATCAGTAGGTGAGAAAACGCGCATAGTGTCTGTTGGTCGGCTAACAGAAAGAAAAAATCAATTGGAATTGCTTGAGGCTTATAGTAAATTAAACCGCCCCGAAATTGAGTTGATTTTAATTGGAAACTTTGACAAGGAATACAAACAAAAAATTGTAAAATTCATTGATGAAAAAGTTTTTAAAAACGTGACTTTGGTTGGTCCACAAGATAATCCGTGGTCATTAATTACTGATAAAGATATTTTTGTCAGTTCGTCAAAAATGGAAACTTTTGGTTTGGTCTATGTTGAGGCATTGTTGCACGGTGTGCCGAGCATTGTGTCAAATAATCCAGGACATCTGTCAGCAAACGAAATTTTTGATTTTGGAAAATTTTATGAAATAGGAAATACTGATCAGTTAGCAAATTTACTTGCTGACAGTCTGAAAAATTTCGATACACAGAAAAAAGAGAGTCTGTCAGTACTGACAGAGCTTCGCAAAGCTTATTCTGTGGGAAAAGCTTATCAAGAAATCATGGATTTTATCGAAAGAGATTTTGACAAAAAATCAAACTCTATTAGGCATTTATCAAAATTACTGATGCTCAATGATCACAATCCAGATAAACTGACAGCTAGAATCAAACGAATCATCAAAACCATACTCATCAAAACGAGGATTTTACGATGAATTTGACAATATGCATGGTTGCTTATAGCAAAAAATTTACAGATACTACCAGTTTTAACCAGCTTAATAATTTTGATAGTTCTGTCAAAAAACAGCTGAATCTCATTATTTTTGACAACGGCATTGAAAATTTTACTGATGAAAAATTACCCGATGATTTTGCGTCAGTAAGTTATCAATTTAACACTGATAAAAATGAGCGTGGTACAAGGATTGCCTATCAGTATGCATTAACAAACATGCATGACTCATGGCTCATGTTGCTTGACGATGACACTTTGCTGACAGAAAATTATGTTAAAGATTTACTGACAGAGATGCCAACGGCTGTTGTTGATGCGTTTTGTCCACAAATTTTTGATGAAAAGATACAAATTTCTCCAACAGACAGTGAAACGATCGAAAATCTATATTTCCCAAAGAAACCAGGAATTTATACAGAAAATATCACAGGAATATCAAGCGGACTTGTGTTGTCCAAAAAGTTTATGACAGAAATTGATGGATTTACCAAAGAATTTCCTCTTGACTATTTAGATCATTGGATTTTTTGGCAATTAAGACAGCATAAAAAAAGGATTAAAATCATTGATGAAAAGATTCAGCATCAGCTTTCGGTTCAGCATTTGACAGGGTTGTCAAAAGAACGCTTTGCCAAGATTTTTACAGCAGAATATCACTATTATCAGCACTATCAGCCAGAACAACTCTACTCAATCAGGAAAAAATATGGTAAAATGATGGTTAAAGGTTGGTTGAAAGGGAATATTTTCCTTGCGAAAACATTCCTTAAAATATTACTGGGGAAGAAATAAAATGATAAATCCAAAAATATTATTAATTATACCAGCTTATAATGAATCTGAGGGAATCATACAAGTCGTTCAAAAAGTAGAACAATATTGTAAGAATTCAAAATACTCTATTGATTATGTGGTAATTAATGATGGTTCGACAGATAACGAAGAGGAAGTGCTGAAAGAGCACAATATCAATCATGTGGAACTAATTAATAATTTAGGCATAGGTGGGGCCGTTCAAACGGGCTATCTATATGCCAAAGAAAGCGGTTATGATATTGCTGTTCAATTTGATGGAGATGGGCAACACGATATTGAATCACTTCCACATCTCTTAGAGCCTGTGATAAATGATGAAGCGGACTTTACGGTAGGTTCTAGATTTCTGGATGAAAGTAATTCCGAGTTCAAATCTTCAAAATCAAGACAATTTGGTATAAAATTTCTTTCTTCGCTAATTTATATGTCTTCAAAAATTAGAATTAAAGATGTAACAAGCGGGTATCGAGCAGGTAATAAAAAAGTAGTTAATCAATTTGTCAATCGTTATCCCAGACAATATCCAGAGCCAGAGAGTTATATGCATTTATTTGCAGGCGATATTAGAGTAAAAGAGGTAGGCGTTCGAATGTTTGAACGTACAACAGGAGCTTCAAGTATAAATATGGTAAAAGGGATAAACTATATGACTAGTGTTTCTCTATCAATCCTAGCAAGTTCACTGTTTGGAAGGAGGGACAAGTAATGCCAATACAACTTCGCATTTTGGCTATTTTGTTTGCCGTATTATTCTTTCTCTATATTACGCGGTTAGTCAGAAAAGATAGAGCAGAAATTCGACATATGCTAAAATGGATAGTTTTAGCATTGGTTATTTTAGTCGGTTCAATATTTCCAGATTTGGGCAGTAGAGTTGCTCATGTTTTAGGTATCGCTACTCTAACCTCTTTAGCTCTATTTATATTAGTTGCCCTTTTATTAATTATCTCTCTAAAGTATCAAATGTCATTAATTGCAGCAGAAAAACAAATCAAGAACTTGATTCAAGAAGTCTCATTGTTGAAAAAAAAAGTAAATGACAAAGAGGAAAAGAAAAAATGACAATGAGTAAAGTATTAACAATTACAGTACCAAGTTACAACACAGAAAAATATATTGATGAATGTATGCCCTTCTTGATAGATAATCGAATTGTTGAGGATATTGAGATTATTATTGTAAGTGATGGCTCAAGAGATAGAACGGTTGAATTGGCAAATAAGTGGCAAACAAGATATCCACAAAGTATCCGAGTAATTGAAAAGGAAAATGGAGGCCATGGTTCAACCATTAATCGTGGAATCCTCGAAGCTACTGGAAAATATTTTAAAGTTATCGATGGTGACGATTGGGTCAAGACGGATAATCTAGTTAAACTTGTTGATTTTTTAAAAAATAATGATGTAGATCTTATCAATAATCCATATTTTGAACACGATGAAGTGACAAATGAAGAAACTTTGATGATGAAATTGAATATAAAAAGCAATTTTATCAATGATTACGGAAGTATAATTGAAAATATAAAAATCCCTCCAATGCATACAGTGACATATAGAACGAAGATTCTGAAGGATAATAGTATTAGAATTGACGAAAAAATGTTTTATGTGGATGTGGAATATATCACTTTTCCACTTCCTTTTGTAAAAACTCAAGTATATCTCGATTTTCCAGTCTATGTTTATCGAGTGAATTCTGGCACTCAAAGTATGACTATAGGAAATATGGTGAAAAATCGGGCGATGCATTTGGCTATGTTGAAACATGAGTTGGAGTTTATAAAAATCTTACCTTCTACTACCGCGTTTTCAGTCAAAAAAGTCTTGTATCAACGTTTTTCCGAACTTGTTTTAGCTCAATATGTAATTGATTTGTCTATACCAAATAAAAAACAACGAGAAAGAGAAACAAAAGAATTTACCGATTTTTTGAAAGCTGAAAGAATTGACAAAAATGTTAATATGTTGATGATAAGTAAGATTCTTGTAAAAACGAGTGGAAAAATTATATTTCCAGCAGTAAAGTTTCGTAGTCTTGTTCAAAACAATAATACTTGGCGTAATGTTGAACGTCAAGTATTGAATGTAGTAAAGAGGATGAAAAAATAGTGGTAGAACCAATAATAACCGTGGTCATGCCTGTGTACAATACTGCAAGGTATCTCCCAAGAACATTAGAGAGTATTTTTAATCAATCCATTGGGGTGGACATGTTTAAATTAATTGCTATTGATGACGGAAGTATCGATAATAGTCTGAGTATACTTAGGAAGTACTTGCAAAAATTCCCTGACAATATGGAAGTAATCAGCAAATCCAATGAAGGAATTGGCCCAACTAGGAATTTAGGGATAGAACGGACAACTTCAGAATATATTGCCTTTATTGATTCTGATGATTATTATGACAAAGAGTTTTTGGAGAAGCATGTCAGAAAAGCTGAAGAAACTAGGGCTGATATTGTGAGCAGTGGGTATAAAAGAATAAACTCAAAAGGAAAAATAATACGAGCATTTACTCCTAAAAAGATTACGGAATATACAAAATATGTGACTCTGTCATCATGTAATAGAGTACATAGACTATCATTTCTAAAAAATAATAATATTCGATTTTTTACAGATACATATGTTGAGGATGCGCCTTTTTCTATGCTTGAGATTGCTAAGAATGCCAAGTTTGAATTTTTGAATTATACAGGGTATTATTGGGTTTATCATGAAAAGTCTTTTTCTGGAACGAAGATGAAGTTGAATAGTGGACAGAACCAAGAGCGCGCAATTGAGCAGTTAAGACTTTATGTTGAGATGGCCCCTCATTTAAAAGAAAAACCTGAATTTTGTTATTTTATGTTAAAAGCAGTTGTCCATCAGTTTCGTCAAGCAAGAAATGGAAAAGTTTCTGATTTCATGAAACATTATAGGTTAGGAATCGATCTCTTGCAAGATGAGGTGCCTTCTGCATTGAGGGTTAAAACTTTATTTGGTGGAAAAGGAGACACTCTCGCCGTCCGTATGATGATATTTGCCTTTCTGATTATGCATAAATTGCATTTAATAAGAGTTTTTGCGCAAATATTTTGTCGAACTGATTAGGAGAAGTTTTTTATGGAAGAAATGAATATAGAAGAAATTAAAAACATACAATTAGGGCTTCTTGATTTTTTGGATAAATTTTGCAGAAAAAATAACATAGAATACTCACTTGCTGGAGGAAGTCTTCTTGGAGCAGTGCGTCATCAGGGATTTATTCCATGGGATGATGACATTGATATTTTGCTTGTTCGAAAAGAGTATGAAAAATTGGTTCAACTGTTGCAGGAAGTACCCGAACCTTATCATCTGCATCACTATAAAACAGATCAAGTATTTCAACCATTTAGCAAATTTTATGATACGAGAACTTTACTTCGGAGCAAGAGAGACCAGATGTATAATGGCAGAATTGGAGTTCATGTAGATATTTTTCCTTATGATGTTATGCCAGAAAATGTTGAGCAGAGAGAAAAATTTATCAAAGAGGTACTAAATTTACAAGAAAATATGACTGCAACGGCTTTCCCTGCATTCATTTCAGGTTCTAAGTGGTACTATCAACTTATTAGGTTATTTTTACGATTTCCCAGATTCGTCAAGTATCACGGAAAAAGTAGAGAGCTTTCAGAAACTACAAACAAGTTTATGCAGCAATATGAAGATACGGATATGAAGGAACGTGGTTGGTTAGCCAGTCGCTATATTCAGAAGGAACATTTTCCACGTGAAATTTTTGATATATATGAGGATACACATTTTGAGCAGTTAGTAGTACGGAAAATCAAAAATCACGATATATATCTTAAACAGTTGTATGGTGACTATATGAAATTTCCACCGCAAAGTCAACGATTTTATCATAGTTTTTATAAATGGTTTTGGAAAAGTGAATAATTTTATTCCATAATTTTATGAAATAAGGGGAGTAAAAATTGGTTTATCATCAACTTGAGTATCAGAGATTATTGCAAGAGAGAAGCTTGCAGATTCTTAAGACAGTAGACGACTTTTGCAGAAAAAATGATATCAAATATTTTTTAATTGGAGGGAGTCTTTTAGGAGCTGTGAGACATGGGGGATTTATTCCTTGGGATGATGACATTGATATTGGTATGCTCCGTCTAGATTATCAAAAATTTATTAGTCTTTGGGACAACGACAAAGAGCAGTTTGAACTTTTATACGCTAATGAAAAAAATAATTATCCATACCCCTTAGCAAAAGTATCGGATAGAGATTCTACTATTGAAGAGTGGATTAACGATGAAAAGGATGACTATCATCTTGGGATTTATGTTGATGTTTTTCCCTTTGATTTTGTTGAAGAAGAAGAACGTCTAAATAATAAGCGACTTCAAAAAATAAAATTTTGGAATATACTACAATGGCATGCGAAATCATCCAGTATCAAAAATCCAGAGGATATTTCTGGAATAAAAGGATTGATATTTATACTTGTACGTGTTTTCGCATATCTACTTCAAAAAATTTTAGGAAGAAAAAATGTCATAGAACATGTTTATAAGGCTATACCTAAGCAGAAAACAGCATTCATGGGGAATTATGTTTCGCGCTATGGTTTAAAAAGAGAAACCTATCCTGTAATTTTTGCGGATCGTCTAGTAAAGCATACATTTGAAGACGAGAAATTCCCAATTTTTTCTGATTTTAAAAAAGCTCTAAGTATCCAGTATGGAGATGAATATATGACCCCACCCGAAGACATTATGGCGAATCAACATCATGGATTTATTAACTTAGAAATAAACAATAAAGTATATATTAAAAATGGGAAAATTTTAGAAGAAAACTGACGGAAATAAAAAATGGTAAAAACAGTGGTGCTTATAGCGACATATAATGGTCAGGAATATTTGACTAATCAACTTGATTCAATTCGTCAGCAAGAAATTCAACCTGATTATGTTTTGTTGAGAGATGATGGTTCAACTGATCTAACAGTTGAACTGATAAAAAATTATATTGAGAAATATCAGTTATTGAATTGGACGATAGTTCAAAATAAAGCCAATATTGGCTGGCAGAAAAATTTTAGACAACTTTTGATAGATGCTTTAGCTTTAGAAACTGATTATATTTTCTTCTCGGATCAAGATGATCAGTGGGCTTTGGATAAAATAAAAAATCAATTAGACTTCATGGAAAATCACTATGAATGTCAAATGTTGTCCGGAGATGTAGAAATTAGAAATATTGGAGAAAACGATTATCACAAACAACCTTTTCAATTTGAAGATAGCGATAAAATCGCTTCTCTATTCCCTGCCAATATTGAATATTTCACATATAGATTGGGTTGGACCTTTGCTATTAAACGTCAACTAGTAGAAAGAGTTATTGAGTTTTGGAAAGAGGACTACTTTATTGCTCATGATGTTGTTTTTTCTTGCTTATCAAGTTTGCTTGGGGTAGGATATAATCTTAATCAGAACGTAGGCTATCATATTGTACATGGAAACAATGCTAGTGTGAAACCATCTATCACATTGTCTAGTAGTAAAGCACATCATGTAAAGCACTTATTGAAAGAAGTTCAGTTTTATGAACTTCTTGAGGGAATTCTGAGTAAAAATGGAAATAATCATTTGAAAGATATTCAAGAAAAATTGAAATTTTGTAAAAAAAGATATGACTTGGCTAGAAATAATAATTTTTTAGGTATTTTCCTGCAAGTAATTATTGATGGTAAAATGTATTCGAGTCCAAAAAGTAAGGTGAGAGATATATTCTTTGCTTTTAAAAGATAATAAGAGAAAGTTAAATATGGATAATCCTAAAGTATCAGTGATTGTTACCTGTTATAATCAGGAGCTGTACATCAAAGAGTGTATAAAAAGTATTAATAGTCAGTCTTATGATAATATTGAACTTTTGGTTTATAATGATGGTTCAAGGGATGATTCCGAACAAGTTATTAAGAAGACGATAGAGCATTTGAACAATGACGTTCAATATTTTAGCCAAGAAAATCAAGGAGTTGCAGCGACAAGAAATCGAGGTCTTGCAAGAGCCACGGGTGATTTTCTTCTTTTCGTAGATGGGGATGATTTCTTAGAGAAGAATTATATTTTAGAATTAATCAAACTTGCAAATAAGGAGAAGTTGGATATTACCTATTGCCCCTTGTATGACTTTATTCACGATAAAATACTTTTTGAGAATGATTATGAGTTCTCATACTCTAAAATGTTACTTGGGAGAAATAGAATATCAGTTACTTCACTGATAAAGAGAAGTATAGTTGGGGAAACAAGATTTGATTCTCAATTAAAAGTTTTAGAGGATTGGGATTTTTTTGTTAATCTTATTTTAAAAGGAGCACGTGTGGGTTTCACAAATACAACAAAATTGAATTATCGTATTCTTGATTATTCTCGAAATGATGTATCGAGTGCAGATAAATATCGTCAAAGATTGCACTCAATTTTATATATTCTTAAAAAATATCGAATGCAATATCCTAAAACACTATATTTAAAAGGAATGCTGATATTTAGTTTGAGATTATTAAAAATGCGATTCCGCTGAAAAAAGGGTTTATGCTGTTAATCAGAGCTAAAAATAATAGTTTGAATTTAGATAAAATTACAATTAGAATAATAATATTATAATTATAGAAAAGAGAAGAATGCGCGTATTTAATTCTTTTAGAAATAGTATATTTGGCGGTTTGCAGTCATTCATTATTTTACTGCTAGGTTTTATTTCCAGAAGTATTTTTATCAATATGCTTGGAATGACCTACAATGGATTGAATGGTTTATTTACCAATATTATGAGCATGCTGTCAATTGCTGAACTTGGTATTGGTTCGGCAATCGTTTTTAATCTGTATCCCTATTTGAATAAAAACGATACTGATATAATAAAGTCCATCATGAGATTTTATCTCATTGCTTACCGTTTTGTTGCAGCTTTTGTTGGCATTTTCGGAATCTTACTTATTCCATTTTTGGGATTTTTTAGTGATTATAAAGGTATACATGATAATGTAGAAATGATTTTTTTCTTGTTTGTATTGAATTCAGTATTCTCCTATCTTTCTGCGTATAAACGATCAATTTTATATGCTGATCAGAAGAATTATATTATTAATATTTCAGATACAATAACTAAGGTAATAATTACAGTTTTACAGATTATTTCTTTGTATCTATTTAAAAGTTTTGCAATCTATTTAATTATTTCAGCTATACTCACTTTGACCGAAAATATTATCTTGCAAAAAATTGCAGATAGACAATATCCTTATTTAAGGGATAAAAATATCAAGAGACTTTCGCCAACAATACGAAAAAACTTATTTAAGCAAATATATGGGATGCTTTATCATAAAATAGGAACTTTTGTGGTACTTGGAACAGACAGTATGATCATTACCCGTTTTCTTGGTTTGAATACCATGGGACTTTATGCTAACTATATTATGGTTAGTAATGCAATCTCAAGTATTCTTGTTCAGAGTATAAATGGAATCATTGCCTCAGTCGGAAATTTATTGACCGAAAATAATCCCAAAGATTTATTTAATGTTTATAAGAAAATTAGTTTTCTTTGTTTTTGGATTTTTACGGTGGCGAGTATTGCAATTTATATTGTCATGGTTCCTTTCGTGAAAATATGGATTGGAGAAAAGGGCTTGTTGGCTAACACAGTTCTCTTAATTATTGTATTGAACTTTTATGTTACAGGAATGAGGCAACCTATTCAGGTTTTTCAAAATGCTTCAGGAATTTTTTATGAGAACAGGCACGTACCACTTCTAGAATCCGCCCTTAATCTTGGCGCCTCTCTTATTTTTGTGCACTTTTTTGGATTGGAAGGAGTACTTATGGGAACATTGCTTTCAACAATGTTATTATATGGTTATAGTTTCCCAAAATATGTCTACCATCCGATATTTAGGAGGAAGACAACACTGTATGTCAAAGAACAATTATTTTATATTATGATATTCTTGTTTGTCTTTGGTATTTCCTTTTTAGTAGGAAGTCTCGTTAATTATATCAATCAATTATGGTTATCATTTATTTTGAGCATCTTAATCAGTTTGATTGTCCCTAATGTGATACTTTTATTCTTATTTAGGAAAAATGAAAACTTCATTTATTATAGTAATTTGATAAAAAATAATATTTTAAGAAAATAATGGAGAAAAATTAAATGAAAAATGAAAAAATAGTTCTTGTGGCAGGAACATTTGATATTTTACACGAAAGTCACATAAATATGCTTCGAAATGCGCGGAATCTTGGGGAAAAACTAATTGTAATGCTTTCAACAGATGAGTTCAATGCAGAAAAAGGGAAAAAGTCTTACCAGGATTATGATACACGAAAATATGTACTAGAAGCGGTAAGATATGTTGATTTAGTCATTCCAGAGCAATCGTGGGATGATAAAGCTTTATATGTTGATATGTTCGATGTTGATATTTTCGCTATGGGAGATGATTGGAAAGGAAAATTTGATTTTCTCAAAGACCAATTTCCAGAGCTAAAAATTATGTATTTTCCTCGCGGAAAGACATCATCTTCTAAAATAAAAGAGGAACTAGGTAGCTTAAATTTAAATAAGTAATAATAGTAAGTGAATTTATCGCAAATGTAGTAATATAAGGTATCATTGACCATATTACTTGCAGTATGAGGAAAAGTATGACGTTTAGTAGAACGATGCAAAAAGCATCATTTTTCAATAAAATTGACAGAAAAATCCATAAAATTTATTTAGTTTTAGCTATTTTAATAGGGGTATCTCTTTCTATTTTTATGCCCCTTTTTAATGAACCAGATGGTCAGTATCATTATACAGTTGCAACAAATATGGTTGGTTTGTCCAATGACATATCTGCTTATGGTGAAGAATCAATAAGTACTGGGATGACACCTCAGATCATTGTGTATCAATCTGGAAATTATTTTGAAAAATATTTTAAAAATAAAATAGTTAAAATGCCAATGAAAAATTTACCTCGAACTCAAGTTCAACAGCTGCCATCTAAAGGAAGCTATGATTTTTGGGGTCATATTATTCCTGCGGCTGGTGTATGGATAGGATATCATATTTATCCCTCTATTGGTGTAATGATTGTAACTGCGAGATTATTGTCCACTTTTGTTTTTAGTTTGTCCTTGTTCTTTATTATTCGCTTTATAAAACGGGGAAAGTTATTTCTTTTGATTATTTCTTTGTGCCCTGTTATTACTAATAGTATAGCTAGTTTATCCTATGATGCGCTAACTTATGTTATTGCGGCTGCCACATTTTTGATAGTTGTTAACACGCTGATAGCGAATAAAATAAGAATCAATACAATTATTCAGATGTTGATTGGTTCGGTATTTCTTTACTTTGGAGCAAAAACCAATGTTAAGTTATTGATTGTATTATTTCCTATGGTTCTCTTTGTCATTTTTTTTAATAAGCAAATAGAAAAAGTAACTGTTTGGTGTTGTGATCTTTTTAAAAGAAAATGGGTGTCAGTAATTTCCATTTTTCTAACATTATTAGTGGTTATAGGAATGATTTTTTTAGTTTATATTAAGTATCCCAATCAGCTATTTTCACTTTATCGATTTGTTCTTAATTTTTCTATAAATATGAATCCACTACCAAATACACAGCAAATTTTTACAGGGTTACTTGTTGTCCCAAATGGTCGTTATAATAATATGCCGCTTTGGATTTCGGGTATTTGGTATATTTTACTGGTTCTGGTAATACTCTCGGAGGAAAAAATAACAGATTCTCGTCTTTTTAGTTGGGGAAGTTTAATCCTCTTCTTTGTTGGTGTGGCAGGGGTATATTATTCTTATTTGCCATACTATGTTCCATCATCTTTGTCATCTTTGGATTCCTTAGGGAGAATTGGAGGACTTCAGGGACGTTATTTCACCCCAACATTATTGCTTCTTCCATTATTTGGGGGAAATACAAGATTTAAAACTAAAATTACTTCGGAAAACTCTATATGGATTTTTTCGGTAGTGGTTATCGTAATTTCAAATGCACTTCTGCTTTTTGGAACATTATTTGGAATGATGTATAATGTGCATTACTAGTAGTAAGGAGAAAAAATGCAGTATAACACGAAAAATTATGATTACTTGATAGTTGGTTCGGGACCTTATGGAGCAGTTTTTGCTTATGAGGCCGCTAAACGAGGTAAGCGTGTCTTAGTCATTGAGAGGCGAGAGCATATCGGCGGTAATATGTATACACATAAAGAAGAAGGAATTAATATTCATGACTATGGGGCACATATTTTTCATACGGATAATAAGAATGTTTGGGATTATATCAATCAATTTACAGAATTCAATGGTTATATTAATCAGGTTATTGCTAACTACAAAGGTGAGTTGTATAATCTACCTTTTAACATGAATACTTTTTACCAGATGTGGGGGGTAAAAACACCCGAAGAAGCAGCTGCTAAGATTGCTGAACAAAAGAGAAGTGCTGGCATCATGTCTCCACCTAGAAATCTCGAAGAACAGGCTATTAGCCTGATTGGAACAGATATTTATGCTAAGTTAATTAAAGGTTATACCGAAAAACAATGGGGACGGAAGGCTACAGATCTTCCTGCATTTATTATTCGTCGTCTACCTGTACGTTATACTTTTGATAACAATTACTTCAATCATCGCTATCAAGGGGTACCCATCGATGGTTATACGATTATCTTTGAAAAAATGCTTGATTCTGAATTGATAGACGTCAAGGTAAATACGAATTTCTTTAGTGATAAAGAAGCTTATCTTGAAGAGTTTCCACGGATTATTTACACTGGTATGATTGATCAGTTTTTTGACTATCAATTTGGTGAATTAGAATATCGTTCTGTTCGTTTTGAATCTGAAACTTTTGATTCAAATAATGTGCAGGGGAATGCGGTGATTAACTATACTGATGCAGAAACGCCTTTCACACGTGTGATGGAATGGAGGCATTTTGATAAAAAAGCTAGTGACGGGAAGTCCATTTTAACAAAAGAATATCCGCAGGATTGGGAGCGAACTAAGGAAGCTTATTATCCCGTGAATGATGAAAAAAATTCTTCTCTATTTCGTAGGTATAAAGAGGAGGCTGCAAAAATAGATAAAGTATTATTTGGGGGACGTCTGGGAAACTATCAATACTACGATATGGATCAGGTCTTTGGTGCTGCTTTAAAAGCAGTAGATAAAGAGTTTGGCAAATAAATCTTGTTGAAACTGAGAGTGAGAGTGGTAATTAAGTAGAATGAAAAAAATAGATTTGTTAAAAAAAGTTGCTCTTCTTTGTGGCTTACTTGTGACAATTGTCAATTTTAGGATAATTAGTGCCTCTACAATAGCATCAAAAGTGGCGGTTGATTTACACGTTACTAATAATGGAGTTCCAATTGTGGGAGCGGCATATACCGCTTATAATTTAGACAATGCTTATCAAAAAATTATTTCAGGAGATATAACAAGTAAGATTACTCAAAGTTCAAATTGGAAGACTTTGCAGTCTGAAGTCCAAGTGGATCCTACAAAGGTCAATCCAGATATAATTGAGTTTTCTAATGGTTTTTCTATAGGTCCTGGAATTAGGCATAGTGCAGAAGAAGCATTTTCTATAATGGGTTACATGCTTCAGATGAAGGGTCTTCCATTATTAACAGATCTTAATGGGAAGGAGACGGAAAGTATTGTATTCCACCAACCTGATAGAGGGAGAGCTGCTCTTACTTTTACCAATTTCTCAGGGGAGGCTATTGCTGAACTACCATTAGGACCAGTAGCAATAACAACAAGAAGTGGAACTTTTCAAAAATTAGTTACAATATCAAAGGAAAAACAGAAGATAGATTTAGATATTGCTAATTTGGATGATCGGTTAAAGATTTCTTTCGAGGGTAGTAAAGGTGACAGTTTAACGGATTTTGGAAGATATGTAGTAGAGTCGGGACAGAGTAATTTTTTGAGCTTCAAAGTCATTATTTCTAAAAATTTCAATCGATTAGGAGGTGCATTTGTTTTGACACCTTCACCTAATTTGGTTATTGACTCCGTAACTCCGGATTCCGATATTGAAGGTTTTGATGTTTCGGCTATTACAGGATCAGGAACAAACCCATCAGAAAGTTTAAGCCAACAACTCATTGTTCCAGCTTTGTCTAATAATTTGGTGCTTACGGTAAAAGCGCATATTATTTCGACTCCTGTTGGAAGCATTTCGCCAGGTGGATCAACTATTTCTATTTCGGGAACAGATGATAATGCTTTGGCGGTAAGTGCAAAATCTCCAGCCGTTGTCCTTACTGGCATTAATTTTGCAATGGCAAATGAGCAAGGAAACAAATTAGTAACGAATAGGCAATATCTTTTGGGGAGATATGTGAAAAATGGGTATGAGATATATTCTGCGACTCAAGGTTGGGTCAAAGAGGAAAGTTTGAAAGAAGTCAATTTGGAAAAAGTGACGGTTTTGAGAGGTGGATTACAATATATGATTGGTAATTCGGAAATCCTTCCAATTCCTAAAGCTACAAGTCGATTTAATTTTAACGCTAAAGAAAACGATAAGATTAACCAGTCGTTAATTCAGATTATAGGACTTGCTGAAGGAAGTAACTATTTCATGTATCCTGTGGAAAATTCAACAGATAAAGAATTAGTACTAAAACCGATTAATTTCTCTGTCTTTGCCAGATTTGGCATCACTAGAGATGGTGTATTAATTACTAAAAATTCAATTGGAGAAGCAAGAAACCAGAATTTTTCTTTTAACACGAGCATTCCAGATTTTCAAAGTGGGGTTAATGAGTATAACGTCTTATCAATAGGGCAAAAAAAGTCTAACAAGTTTAATGCTCAGATAAAAATCATCTTACCGATAGTATTATTGACCTTGTTGATTATTGTCATTGGTATCATTGCAGCAATAATTTTATAATGTTAAGAATAAACCACCCATAATTATTATGGGTGGTTTATTATAACTTTATTGGATTCTGTATACAACCTAACTCGGTGGTTATCACAGAGTTTTTATGGTTTAAATTTATTGTAGAAGCGATGTAGAAATGCAGCCATCTCTTCTCTGGTAACAGTATTATTTGGCTTGAAAGAAGTTGGAGTGTAACCTGTTGTGATACCAGTGGTTTTTAGCCAGTTGATGTCGTTTTTAAACATATTGTTTTTAATATCTGTAAAGCTTGAAGTATAGGTTCCTGACGTTGGAGCTTTACCCATTGCTTTTGCCATACGGTGTAAAAATGCGGCCATCTGTCCTCTGGTGACATTTCCGTTTGGTGTATAATGTGGGGCGGTACCGTTCGTTACATTTGCTGCGGAGAGCCACAGAATTTGATTTTTGAATTGGCTGATATCTGTATAGATGTTATATGGGGGAGTGTAGCTTGGAGAGCCAGCAAGTCGGTAAAGGAATGCAGCCATTTCTCCGCGAGTGACTTTTGCTAGTGGGTCATAAATAGTTGGTGATTTTCCTGTAGTGACTCCAACACTGTAAATCCAATTGATATCTTTTTGGAAGATAGAGTTAGAGATGTCTTTAAATGGAGCAGTAGTAGGATTTTTAGTAGGTAGAATAACGGGTTTCACGGTAATTGCTGGAAGATTAGGAGTCATTAGCGTATTATTATAATCAATAGACGTATCTACTGGCTTTTTGGCGCTGAAGTTTGTGAAGTACATTTGGCTTGTGTATTGCCATGCGCCGTATTGGGTGTTTTGGAGGTTGCTGGCGCTTGGTTTGCCATAGAGGTATTGGGCAATCCACATGTTTTTTGCGCCGAAAGTTGCAGGTTTGACGAAGCCACTGTTTGCCCAGTTCTGAGAGGTGTATTGGCGGACATTGGCATAGCCGAGCACTTTTAGGCGATTGGTAAAGCTTTGTGAGGCACCATTCCAGACGGAAGTAGAGGTGCCTGTGTATTCGGCATCGTTAATCATGACTGTTGCAGTTGAAAGTCCAAGCGCTTTTGCTTGTGCTGCATAGTAATTAGCTTCGTTCACAGCGGCATTATTGGCTGTGGTCTGATTGCTGGTACTTCCAAAAATTGAAAAATGGTAAGTGGCAATGTTGAGTCCTGCGGCTTTTGCCATCTTTATCTGACTAGCTGCGTAGGGATTTTTATAGTAAGTTCCTTCTGTCAGTTTGATGACAATGGTTTTGACACCTTGGGATTTCATTTGGTTAAAGTCGGCTTGTGTCATCCATGACTGATAACTTGAAATGTCGACTGCGTCTTTGCGTGGTAAGGTGCTATCTGTAGATGTCAAATCTGATGGGGCACTAGCTTGGGTGGAAGCATCACTTAGGTTGTCAGTTGTTCCAACGTTAGCGACTCCGTTTGAGCTAGCGGTTGATGATTTGAAAACTGATGAGTGTTGTAATGCTACTGAGAGTTCTCCACTGATATAGGTACCCATTTGGTGATTTTGGGTTTCAGGTGTTTTAGTATCGCTATCAGAAGTCGTGGACGCACTGACAGAAAGATAAACGGATGCTGTCAGTGAAAGTAGTCCAACCACAGAAAATTTGATGATTTTATTAACGGGTGAGAAGTCTATTTTTTTTATCATAGAATTATTTTATCATAAGTGGCTAATGCTGACAAAATGTTTTGGAGAATTTGTCAGTGCTTACACGTATTTAATAGGTTGAAAAGCTTATGAAATCGTGGTAGAATGGTAAAAATAAAAAATTGGCGCCTGCCATAGAAATAATATTGGAGGAATATTTTCGATGTCAAACTGGGAAACTAAGTTTTTGAAAAAAGGATTTACTTTTGATGATGTGTTGCTGATTCCGGCGGAATCTCACGTCTTGCCTAATGAGGTGAGTATGAAAACGAAATTAGCGAAGAATTTGACGTTGAATATTCCGATTATCTCTGCTGCAATGGATACTGTGACAGATAGTAAAATGGCGATTGCGATGGCGCGTCAAGGCGGTTTGGGCGTTGTTCATAAAAATATGTCAATTGAACAACAAGCTGAGGAAATCCACAAAGTGAAACGTTCTGAATCTGGCGTTATTACTGATCCATTTTTCTTAACTCCTAATCATAAAATTGAAGAAGCTGAAAATTTGATGGCGACTTATCGTATTTCTGGTGTACCGATTGTGGATACGCTTGAAAACCGAAAATTGGTAGGGATTATTACCAATCGTGATTTGCGTTTCATTACGGATTATAATCAACAGATTAAAAATATGATGACCTCTGAAAACTTGGTTACAGCACCTGTTGGAACAACTTTGGATGATGCTTCACGTATTTTACAAGAAAACAAAATTGAAAAATTACCTTTGGTTGATGAAGAGGGTAAATTGGCTGGTTTGATTACAATCAAAGATATTGAGCGTGTGATTGAGTTTCCTAATGCGGCAAAAGATGAACAGGGGCGTTTACTGGTTGCTGGAGCTGTAGGAGTGTCATCAGATACTTTTGAACGTGCGGAAGCTTTGTTTGCTGCTGGCGCAGATGCTATTGTTATTGATACGGCACATGGACACTCAGCTGGCGTTTTGCGCAAGATTCGCGAGATTCGTGATCATTTCCCTGAACGGACATTGATTGCTGGAAATATCGCAACGGGTGAGGGGGCACGAGCTTTGTTTGAAGCTGGTGTGGATGTCGTAAAAGTTGGGATTGGTCCTGGCTCTATCTGTACGACACGTGTGGTTGCTGGTGTGGGTGTACCTCAGATTACAGCAATCTATGATGCAGCGAATGTCGCCCGCGAGTTTGGTAAGACGATAATTGCTGATGGTGGAATTAAATACTCAGGTGACATTGTGAAAGCTTTGGCTGCTGGTGGAGATGCTGTCATGCTTGGCTCAATGCTTGCTGGTACGGATGAATCTCCTGGTGAGTTCGAGATTTTCCAAGGACGTAAATTTAAGACTTACCGTGGGATGGGTTCTCTTGCAGCGATGAAACAAGGGTCGAAAGACCGTTATTTCCAAGGTGCTGTTAATGAAGCGAATAAACTTGTCCCAGAAGGAATTGAGGGTCGTGTAGCTTATAAGGGAACTGCGACGGATATTGTTTTCCAAATGCTTGGCGGTTTGAAAGCTGGTATGGGTTATACTGGAGCAGCTGATATTATTGCTTTGCACGAGTCAGCTCAATTTATCGAAATGTCAGGTGCAGGTTTGAAGGAATCTCATCCTCATGATGTGCAGATTACGAAAGAAGCACCAAATTATTCTGTTCAATAATAATGTCAATAATAATGAAAAATTCCTGTCAGTACTGACAGGTTTTTTTGTTTACTGACAGAAAGTTATCAGTAGTTTTTGGCAAAAAATTGTCTAAAAATGCCTATAAATTGTGGTATAATTAGGCTTATGATTGAAAATGAAAATATGATGGAAGAACTGCACTGTATTGGTTGCGGGGCTGTAATCCAAACTGAAGATAAAGATGGACTGGGCTATTTGCCTGCGGGTGCGTTGAAGAAGAAGCTGGAAAATGAGGATGAGTTGTATTGTCAGCGTTGTTTCCGCTTGCGTCATTATAATGAAATTGCTCCAACGAGCTTGACTGATGAGGATTTTTTGGCGCTTTTGCGTGAGATTGGTCAGCATGATGCGTTGATTGTCAATGTGGTGGATATCTTTGATTTTAATGGTTCGCTGATTCCTAGTTTACATCGGCTGACGGGAAATAATGATGTGCTGATGGTGGCAAATAAGCGTGATGTTTTGCCAAAATCTTTGAAAGTTGCTAAGTTGACGACTTGGCTAAGAGAGCAGGCGGCAAATTATGGCTTGAAACCGAAGGATATTTTGGTGACTTCTGCTAAAAATAAGGACGATGTAGAGCAGCTGATGGAGGCGATTGAGCATTATCGTCGTGGACGTGATGTCTATGTGGTCGGGGTGACGAATGTTGGTAAATCAACGTTGATTAATGCGATTATCAAGAATGCTTCGGGTGCTGATGATGAGGTCATTACGACGAGCCGTTTTCCTGGGACAACTTTGGATAAGATTGAGATTCCGCTGGATAGAGATACGGCTTTGATTGACACGCCGGGGATTATTCATCGTGGGCAAATGGCGCATTATTTGGCGCCTGAGGATTTGAAATATGTGTCGCCAAGAAAGGAAATCAAGCCAAAAACCTATCAGCTCAATCCAGAGCAGACTTTATTTTTCGGTGGTTTGGGACGCTTTGACTTTATTTCTGGTAATCGCCAGGGGATGACGGCTTATTTTGATAATGAGCTGAATATTCATCGGACGAAACTTGAGGGTGCGACAGAATTTTATGAGAAGCACAAGGGTGAGTTGCTTGCTCCTGCGCTCGTCAATGCAAAATTGGTGCGCAAAGAATTTTCGGTCAAGGAGAAATCTGACATTGTCTTTAACGGCTTAGGCTGGGTGCGCGTGCCTGAGCGTGCAGTGGTCGCAGCCTGGGTACCTGAGGGTGTGGATATTGTGATGCGTAAAGCGCTGATTTAGGCTGTCAGTACTGACAGAAATGAAAAAAAGTGTAAAAGACTACTGTCAAATTTGACAGTAGTCTTTAAGTAGGATGATGATGAGGCATGATAAAGAATTTTTGAAAAGTGTTATAATAGGGTTACTGACGCATTGATACATCAGAATTGAAAAAAGCATATAATGATGCGGAATAAATGAATAAATAGTGTGAAAAATAGGAGAAAAAATGACAAAAACAGCTTTTATTACAGGTGCAACGAGCGGAATCGGTCAAGCGACTGCGCGATTATTTGCGGAACATGGGATAGACCTTATTTTGACAGGGCGCCGTCAGGAACGGCTTGACGTGATTAAAGACGAATTGTCCCAAAAAGTTAAAGTGACGACCTTGACCTTTGATGTGCGCGACCGCGCGGCAGTTTTCGCCGCTGTTGACAGCCTGTCTGATGACTGGAAAAAATCAGTCAAAATTCTTGTCAATAATGCGGGAAATGCTCACGGATTGGCAAGTTTTCAGGATGCAGATATTGATGATTTTGATGCGATGATTGACATCAATGTCAAGGGCTTGCTCTATGTGTCAAAGGCGGTGCTGCCGCTTTTGCTGGAAAATGGTGGTGCACATATCGTTAATATCGCTTCTATTGCTGGAAAACAGGTTTATCCGAACGGTAATATTTACAATGCCAGCAAGTTTGCGGTTGACGCGATTAGCCAAGCTATGCGGATTGATTTGCTCCAAGAGGGTGTGAAAGTGACCAATATTGCGCCTGGTATCGTGAATACCGAGTTTTCGCTGGTGCGTTTCAAGGGAGACCAAGAAAGGGCTGACCATACCTATGATGGATTGGTGCCGTTGACGGCTGACGACATCGCGGACACGATTTACTACGCGGTAAGCAGCCCTGAGCATGTGCAGATTGCGGACGTGCTAATTTTGCCCAAAGCTCAGGCATCTGCGCGGGATTATAAACGCGATTGATTTTTCTGGCAGTACTGACAGAAATGATGGAGGTGCAGATGAAAATTGCGGTCATTCAAGCCAGCACGCAAATCGCGCGCAATCATTTACTTTTTGAAGAAACGAAGCGAGCGACAGAGCATTTGGGCGCTGAGGTGTTCAACTTTGGTGTAGTCGAAAATGAAGAAAATTTTTCTTATATCCAGATTTCGCTTTGTATTGGGCTTTTGTTGAACTCTGGTGCGATTGATTATGTGGTTACAGGTTGTAGTTCGGGCAATGGCTTTAACAGTCCAGTGGACTGTTAAAGGTTGCGGATAGGAAAAGCGGAGCTTTTCTCATTCGTAGCGATTGCAGCCAATGCTTTGCCGAATGTGATTTGTGGCTATTTGCCGACACCGTCTGATGCATTTTTGTTTGGACGAATTAATCAAGGAAACTGTGCTTCGCTGCCATTAGGACTGAATTTTGGTTGGGGAGGTGAAATAAATTTGAGATTTACACTTGAAAAATTGTTTGAAGCACCCATGAATACAGGCTACCCCGTAGAATCTGCTGAACGGAAAAAACGAGATGCTGCTCGCTTCAAGGCAATTAAAAAGTTGGCACAAACTGATATGCTGTCAATACTGACAGGATTGGAAGAAGAACTTGTCAGTCCAATTTTCAGGAAACGAGAGTTGATAGACTTTATCTTGGAAAATGCGACGAATAGTGAACTGACAGCGTTTTTGAAAGGAAAATGATGACAATGTTTGCACTTTTATCCATTTTCGGCAGTGGTGCTTTTCTGATTTTGTTGATGCTTCTGCATTTTTTGAAGCCAGAGATTTCTCCGTCGTGGCGCTTGATTAGCGAGTACGCGATTGGCAGATACGGCTTACTCATGCGACTTGCTTTTTGGGGCTTGGCGTTGGGTGTGCTTAGCTTTGTCGTGGCGAGAATGGAATCTGGCGCTGGACAGTTTAGTCTTATCGCCCTTAGTGCTATTGGACTTGTGCTGATTGGAGCAGGATATTTTGTGTCAAATCCTATAACTGTGGCGGACGAGGATAAAACGCTTACAGGAAAAATTCACGACTTCTGCGGTGGGATTGTCATTGTCGGCTTTCCGCTCACAATTTGCTTTGTCAAAGGGAATATTTTACCACTGACAGTACTGGTCTGGCTGGGCTTTCTGTATTTTATTGGCAGTGTGATTTTCTATCTGTCAAAAACAAAAACGTTTGGTCCAAAAGCTAAAGTTGGACTTTCCAACCGACTGATGATGTTAACTTATGCACTCTGGCTGATTGTCCATGCTGCACTTTTGCTTTGAACAGCGTGGACCAAGGCTGTCAGTGCTGACAGCGTTTTTGAAAGGAAAATAATGATTACAATTTTACTTTACACAATAGGCAATGAAGTGACACGCGAGCAAATTATGTCTGTTTTTCCACGCCACAAGGCTTGGGTGGACCAGTTTGTTGATGAGCAAAAAATTATGGGCATTGGTACTTTTGAGGACCCTTTGAAAGACGGTGCTATGGGGCTGTTTCCCAACATGGAGCTGGCTGAGGAGTTTGTCTGCAGAGACCCATTTGTCAAAGAGGGTATTGTCACAAAAGTTGAGTTGAAAGAATGGGCGGGACAGTTTTTCACATCAATCGTGCGCTGATGAACTGTTGTCAGAGCGAAATGAAAGCTGTCAGTGCTAACAGAAATTGTCAGGATAGAAAGAAAAAAATGAGTAAGGATATTGCGCTGACAAGCGGAAGTGACTATTTTCGTTATCGTGCCTGTGGCATTATTATTGAAAATGATGCAGTACTGATGGTAAGCAATGATCGCGATGATTACTTTTACAGTATCGGTGGGGCTGTAAAAATTGGTGAAACTGCTGAAGAGGCTTGTGTCAGAGAAGTTTTAGAGGAAACGGGTGTGCATTTTGAAATTGACAGATTGGTGTTCATTCTTGAAAATTTCTTTACACTTTCTGCGACTGATCAACGAACGGAGAAAAATGCGCACGAACTTGCTTTTTATTTTCTGATGAAACCACAAGAGCATGGAGATTTCAAACCCGATGTAACGAATGATGGACTTTCAGAACATCTCACATGGATTCCTATCAGCACTTACAGTGGGCACAAGGCCTATCCTTTATTTTTTGCTGATGAATTACCAAAGCTGAGACTCGACTTGCGACTTCAGTCGCTTAGCGAGAGTGGACAAGCGAAGCTGTCAGTACTGACAGAAGTGAAAAGGATTGTGACTCGCGAGTAAAAGTGTTCAAATTTATCACGATGTATTTGAATAGCTATAAATAATGAAAGAATAAATTAGAATTTGATAGAAAACGAAGAAAAACAAGAACGCGTCTTACTGGCAGGAGTTGAGCTGCAAAGCAATACGGACAGCTTTGAAAGCTCGATGGCAGAGCTGTCAGATTTGACAAAAACTGCAGGTGGCTTGGTCATTGACCAATTTACACAGAAGCGTGAACGACCTGACGGGCGCACGATGATTGGCTCTGGTAAGCTGGAACAAATGCGCTGGGCGATTGAGGTTGGCGAGATTGACACGGTAATTTTCAATGAACGACTGACACCACGACAAAATGTTAATCTGGAAGCTGCGCTTGGTGTCAAGGTGATTGACCGGATGCAGCTGATTTTGGACATTTTTGCTCTGCGCGCGCGCAGTCATGAGGGCATGCTTCAAGTTGAGCAGGCGCAGTTGAGCTATTTACTCCCAAGACTTGTGGGGCAAGGCATTATGCTGTCGCGTCAAGGGGGCGGAATTGGTTCAAAAGGACCAGGTGAATCCAAGCTGGAGATGGACCGTCGGCACATTCGCACGCGCATTGAGGACATTGACAAACAACTCAAAAAAGTCGAACAAACACGAGAAAATATTCGCAAAAAGCGCAATCAGAGCGGAATTTTCAGGATTGGCTTGATTGGCTACACCAATGCAGGAAAATCAAGTATCATGAATGCTCTAGTCGGAGCGCAAAAAACGCAATATGAACAGGATGAACTCTTTGCTACGCTTGATGCCACGACGAAAATGGTCAAACTTCACGAAGATTTTACCGTCAGCCTGACCGATACTGTTGGATTTATTCAAAATCTGCCGACAGAGCTGATTAAAGCGTTCAAATCAACATTGGAGGAAAGTGCCAACGTTGATCTTCTTATTCACGTGATTGATGCGAGCAATCCCCATCATGAAATTCATGAGCAGACGGTCTTGAAAATTATGCAAGAATTGAAGTTGACAGGAATTCCTGTACTTAATGTTTATAACAAAATGGATATTGCTTCCGATGATTTTCTGCCGACATTGACACCGAGTATTCAGCTTTCTATCAAGTCTGCTGCTGGCCGTCAATGGCTGAAAACGGCGATTTTAGAAAAACTGCACGAGCTTTTCCATCATTTTGAGCTAAATTTACCCTATGCCAAAGCCTATCAACTCCCCGAACTACGCAAGCTTGCACTAGTGCAAGAAATTGAGGAAGCTGAGACAGGTTACCTTGTCAAAGGTTTGATTTCGCCCGATTTGCTTTGGAAATTGGAACAATATTAAGTATTAATTAAATTAGAAAAGAAAGAAAAAAATGGAATTAAACGGAAAACAGAAACGCTATCTCCGCAGTCTTGCGGTTAATATTCGCCCCGTTGTGCAAATCGGAAAGAGTGGTTTGAGCAATGAAATTTTGACAAGCATTCGCACAGCTTGCGATGCACGTGAATTGATTAAGGTCAATATTTTGCAGAACTCAGATGAAGTAGCAGCAGACGTGGCAGAAGTCATCGAAGAAATGGGCTTGGATGTTGTACAGATTATCGGGCGAAATCTTGTCGTTTTCAAGGTCTCAGATCGTAAAGAAAACCGCAAAATTTCAACAGATGTCAAAAATTTGGTAAAATGAGGCAGAGAAATGCTTGAGATTACAGGTGTGACTAATGCAGAAAAAGCGGAATATTTGAAGTTGGATAATCTTATTAGTCAGTCAGAGCTAGAACTCAAAATCATTGAAAGACGGGTTCAGCTTATCAAATGGGATAAAGTTCCAGTAGGTGTTTTACGGTGGAGTTTATTTTGGGATGAGATTCCATTTTTGAACTTAATTTTCTTGAAACCAGCTTTTCGTGGACAGGGTTTTGGGCATGAAGCTTTGGATTTTTGGGAGATGGAGATGAGGCGTTTAGGTGTTAAACAAGTCATGACCTCTACTCAAAGTGATGAGATGGCACAGCACTTTTATCGAAAATCGGGTTATCTTGATAAAGGTGTTTTAACTTTTGATGGTACAACGATTGAACAAGCTTCAGAGCTTTTCTTTATAAAAAATTTGTAGTAACTTCATTTTAGGTTATGAAGGAAATTGTTTCGTTTTGACTTGAAAATATTTTGTAATCAGTATAGGTTCAGTTTCACTATTAAATGTGTCAGTTATACTATGGTGGGCGAGTATAATATCAATAAACTAGGAAAAAATATGGCAATAGAACTTTTAACGCCTTTTACAAAGGTAAAATTAAAAACTGAAGAAGGTGAGAAACGGCGAGCAATCGGGCTTTTTTGGGGTAATTTTAATCCTGTACATATTGCGCATATGACGATTGCTGACCAAGTGCGTCAGCAACTTCATCTTGAAAAAGTGGTGTTCTTGCCTGAGCATAATACTGACGGTCACGTTGCTAGTATGCTCACTGCTGCGATTGATGGAAGAGAGGGACTTGAGGTAGATGCTTGCCGTTTGCGTGCTAAAAACGGAGACGATATTTATCGTACGGTGCTTGATTTGCGCGAAGAAAATCCTGAATGTGATTTCTATTTCATTGTCGGCGGTGATATGATTTCTGGTTTAGCTGCATGGCCACACATTGATGAATTGATTGAAATGGTGCAATTTGTTGGGGTTAGACGTCCGAGATACCGAGCGGGAACTTCCTATCCTATTTTGTGGGTGGATGTGCCTGCGATGGATGTTTCTGGAAATTTAATTCGTGAGCAACTTCACCGTGGGATTATTCCTCATTTTTTGTTGGCACCAAAAGTGTTGAATTATATTTTGAAAGAGGGCTTGTATGTTTGATTTTTATGAGGAAGTAGGGCTTTCAAGACCTGCACTCTTGGAACGGATTTCTGCAAATGTGAAAGCATCACGTTTTAAGCATATTTTAGGTGTGGAGAAAGCAGCGATAAAATTAGCAGAGAAATATGGTGTAAATCCTCATAAAGCAAGTCTAGCAGCTCTTTTGCATGATTATTGTAAAGAAGAAACTGATACAACTTTTCTTTCTTTGATTGATAAATATCATCTTGATGAAGACCTTAAAAACTGGGATAATAATATCTGGCATGGTAAAGTTGGTATTTGGAAAATGCGTGAAGATTTTGGTTTGCAGGATGACGAAATTTTGCGAGCAATTGAAATTCACACGGTGGGGAGTCAAGAAATGTCTGAGCTTGCCAAAGTGCTTTATGTGGCGGATTATATTGAAGAGGGACGTGATTTTCCTGGTGTTGTCGAAGCGAGGTGTGTGGCTTGGGACGACTTGAACAAAGCTGTAGCGTTTGAGACAATGCGATTAGTTAACTATCTGGCAGAGCGTAGATTTACGATTTATCCAGAGACTTTTGAGGCTTATAATGCTTTTATTGGCCATCTAAGATAAAGTCAAGACTTATTCAGTGTCCAAGAAGCCTAGGCGCTAAAAGCGCCAACGCCCTATGGCAGTCGGACGAAATTCAAAGATTGCCATTCCGACTAGGTGCTTTGCCTTTTGCTCTTGCTGCTTTAGCAGCTAAGCAAAC